>Ga0209066_10000517_pt1 | contig 55739 bp, 40 predicted proteins | sample All_14_2_FD_187198 | JGI IMG/M metagenome (GOLD analysis project Ga0209066, IMG submission 187198) | Freshwater microbial communities in response to fracking from Pennsylvania, USA - Allegheny Zone_MetaG_DW_15 (SPAdes) (version 2) ...
AAAAACTGGCTGTTCGCAGGATCAAAGGCGGGCGGTGACCGGGCCGCGGCCATCTACTCCGTCATTGAGACCGCTAAGCTCAACGGTCTCGAACCGCAGGCCTATATCGCTGATGTCATCGCCAAGATCGCTGCCGACTGGCCTGCTGCCCGCTGGGATGAACTCATGCCGTGGAATTGGCAGCCAGATCAGCAACCGGTCGCCGAAGCCGCCTGAGCCGCGGCCTTCAGCCCACGCTTACGCTCCGGCGAAAACCCGTCAGGAAGAGGCAGTGCGGATCGGGCGAAATCCAGATCCGCACTGCCTCTGTATTTTTGAAGCGGGTGCTTTGGGCACCGTCAGAAAAAGCAAATCTCTCTACCCAAATCCGAGCATCAGGCAGGCTCGAAGCGAAAGCCTTTGGCCGATTGCGTTGCCTTGATCTGAAAGGACGAAAGTTTGTTTAGTTCAGGATCGCGATCTGCAAATCCTGTCAGTTGCATCCATGCACGCGCAGAGGCCACTTGTTTGGTTGTATCGACAACAGCTTTGAAGCTGACCTCAATTTGCCGTGCGGCATAGTCTATCAAGACTAGGTATCGGAAATTTTCCCGATAATCGTAGTCAAAATCTTCGATGACATGCAGCATAATTGCCAAGCGTATTAAATCCTTGTTGTCGGTTTCGACCGCAATTTCAGCCAAATAAGCGCTCATCGGCAGGAGCTTTTTCCAAAGCCCCTTGCAGACGTGGGACGCTTCAAGAGCTGTCCGTTGCTCGGAAGTGAGCCGTTCATACTCTGTGACCAACCGAGCGGATAATTCCACCAGCTTTTGAGGGTCCGGGCGAAACCGGACACTCAGCTTTTCTACGTCCTTGATGGCTTCGGAGAACATGCTGTCGGCTTCCATGTCGTCTGTCATTGTGGCGGTATCATGTAGTCACCCTGACGGGTGTAGCCGGCCGCCTTCAGTTGCTGCAATTCACGCATGAAGACAGTCTTGGGATAGAGGGGGTTGCCAGACCGAAGATTGTTTATGGTCGGGTTGGAGCCAAGATAAAACGGCTTTTTGGCATCAATTCCGCCCTGAACCCATGCATCGTTGACGTTGATGGTCCAATCAGGATCATTCAGTCGGCGCATGCCCAGTTCAGAACCGGCCTTGGTGTCTTCCAGCCGACCGATCACCAACGGTTCCTTGCTGTTGAAGGATTCCGCATAGACCCTCTTCGAAGCCACAGCTTCCTTACTGCCAAGCGCAATGCTTTGACCAGATTTGGTGCTTTGCTTTGGCGGTGTCGGTTGAGGTGAAGGGGCTTTGGATGACGACGGCTGCTGACGGCGAGGAGTCGGTGTCGGGCCGGAGCGTGGAGCATTGGTGTTGGTGACAGAAGTCTTGCCGCGACTTCCTCCCCCACCCTTCCTTGGTACGAACCTTCCAACGATGGCCATGATCAGGTCTGGTCCCATCGCGCCCAGCGCTTCGCCATAGGCTTTGGCGGCGGCTTCCAGTTCTGCCTCGGTCCGGGCGCCTTGTGCCTGGACTGTGGCCAGCACGAACGCGGCAATGCCTTGCACGGCTTTCAACCCGCCATTGGCCCACGCCAGCAGGACCAGCGTGGTGTTGACCGCCGCGCCGGTTAGCGGGTTGGTGTTGGCCAGCGCCACCCCGGCGGCAATGGCGATCATGATGGCGATGCTTTCGGGCTGCAGAAATGCATCGACAGCGCTTTTGATGGCATCGCCGCCCGCCTTGACCGCATAGGGCGTGCTACGCTTCAGTGCTTCCCCGATCCGGTCGAGCGATCCCATCTTGCCCACGGGCGTTTCGGCATCCGGACGGGCAGCAAGTGTGGCAGCGGTTGCTGCCTGCGTGACGACGGCTGCATCCATCGCGCCCAAGCTAATCTGCTGGGCAAGGAAACGGCGCAGGTTTGCGCCCTGCAGCTTGGCCTTGCCATCGGGGTAAAGCCTGCCGGCCTGCCGGTCGATCTGCCGCGCCGTCTCATCGTTGTCGCGCAAATGATTCAGCACTGCGACCGCTTCAGCCGGGCTGAAATAGGGCAGGACTTCCGCTGGCAGCCCGCCTTTGCGCGCAATCAACAGGCGGCGCTGGTTCGTACCGACGTTGACTGCGCCGCCGGTGATATTGGCAAGATCGGCCGGGCTGAGCGGCATTTTGGGTGTGCGCAGCAGCACGGCTTCGACCGACCTTGCGCCAAGTTCACGCTGCACCATGCGCACGAGTTCGATCGGCGTGAAAGATTCAGGCGCGCGGGCGGGGAACACGTTTTGCCATTGCGCACGCAACTGCATGATCGCGGGCTTATCCTGCGCCAGCGTGCGGATGGTGGAATCGCGGCGCTGGTCGTCGCTCGCCTTGAGCATGACCGCAGGGAACGTGCCCCTGCGTGCGATCAGCAGAATGCCGCTACTGCGTCTGATCTCGATCAGTTTCAACAGCTGCCCCATCCCTACGGCGAAAGGTCCGATCCCCGCGAACCATCCTTGCCGCGCAATTGTTCGGCTTCATGTGCGCAAATTCACAGCATTTGCATCAAATTCGCACTTGAACACTCATCGGCGGACCGCGCAAGATCAACCCCGCCCCAAGGGTTCCATTTTCGTGCCAGAACAGGATGTGCGCTTGACCACCCCTTATGATCGCGTCGCCTATCCGACCACCATTTTCGCCCAGACCAACCCGGAACGGCTGGCGGTGCTGGCACGGCTCGCCGGGCTTGATCCTGTGCCGCCGGAGGAATCGCGCATTCTGGAGATCGGCGGAGGCAACTGCGTCAACCTGATTGCGATGGCAGCGATGTGGCCCGGCTGCGATGCGCACGGTTTCGATCTGTCGGCCAACGCCATTGCGCGCGGGCAGGAGATTGCTGCCGCCTCGGGCCTTGGCAACGTGACACTGGCGGTGGAGGACATCTGCGAAGCGCACCATCGCTATCCGGCGGGATCGTTCGACTACGTGATTGCCCACGGTGTTTATGCATGGGTGCCGGAACACGTGCGTGCGGCAACCATGCGGCTGGCCGCGCACGTGCTGTCGGACCGGGGGGTAGCGTTCATCAGTTATAATGCCATGCCCGGCGGCCACGTGCGCATGATCATGCGGGAAATGCTGCTTGATGCGATTGGCGAGATCGATGACCCGGAACAGCGGATTGCTGCGGTGCGCGACTTCCTTGAAGATTATGCGCTCCCGCGTGACGGGGATGAACCGCTGGCGCGGACTTTGCGCCTGCAAGCCGCAAACATGCTGCTTCGCCCTGATGCCGTACTGTTCCACGACGAACTTGGCCCGTGCTTCTATCCGCAGCGCCTGCTTGATGTGGCGGCCGAGGCCCATGCCAACGGTCTGGTGTTTTTGACCGACGCCGGGCGAAACCGCCAGATGGATGGCTTTTTGCCCGAAGGTGCCGACCTCCCCGAAGATCCCGAAGCTGCGGTGCTGATGGCAGCATCGCGCGACGATTACGCCTCGCTGCGGTATTTCCGGCAAAGCCTGTTTGTGAAGCAGGAACCCGATCGCGTGGTTGATGCCATGCGGATTGCGGATACGTGGATGTCAACGCGGGTGAGGCGTCAGGCGGACGGGACTTTCCTGCACGGCGAAGACGTGATTTCAATTGCTGACGATGCGCTGGCCGATGCACTGGCGCGCGTTGCCGCGATGTACCCGCATCGCGTGCCGCTCAACACGGTGACCGATGATCCCACGCTGCTGCGCGTGATCTTGCAGCTCTACACCGAATGGTACGTGAACCTCCATCCCGGCCCGGCACCGTTCCCTGCCAAACCGGGCGACAAACCGTGTTCGGGCGCGTTGGTGCGCGGGATGCTCACGTTGGGTGAGACAACGCTTTGCACGCTTGATCACGGCGTGCTCAAGGTCGAGCAGCCCGAGCTGCGCGCGCTGCTGATGGCAGCCGACGGCACCCGCACGCTTGCTGAAATTGCAGCGCTCGCTACGGGTATCCCGCCGGAAGACACGCTTGCCGCGCTCACTGCCAGTTGTGGCAAGGCGCTGATGCAGGGCTGACCCTCCTCAGCGCGCGCTGAGGGCAAGGCCAGGCCCATCGGGCGTGTCTTCCAGCGCGCTGCCGGCCAGAAACCACAGGGCGTGGCGGCCGGGCAGGAAGAAGTAACCGCCGCCGCGCAGCGTGATGTGGCTGTGCAGGTCAGCCAGTTCGAGCGGTGCGTTGCGACCGTGGATGGTGAAGCGCGCCTTGAGCGCGGCGGGCGTGTCACTGTTGTGCATGCCAAACGGATCAGGCTCTTGCTCAAGCCCGTGGAAGGTCGGTGATCCGATCCACGTTTGCTGCACAAATTCGAACTGCCGTTCAAGATCGGCGTTGAAGCACATGAACAGCGTGCCCATTGCCGTCTCGCCCTTATCGTCAAGATACGGGCGGCCGCGCCGCAGCAGGCGGTGGCGGTTGGTCACCGACAGCTCTGCCGGATCGGTCTGGGCCAAGCTGTCACGCGGGAAACTGCGCCGGATGTGCGAGCCGAACGGGCAGCGCAGGCCCTGCGCGTCGGAGTCCTTGTAGAGGAACACGTTGCGGCGCACTGCATCTGATCCGCTGCGGAACGATGGCGTGAAAGGATGGTCGATCAGCGCCGAGCCATCACGCCAGCGGCCCAGCATTTTGGCGGCAATCCATTCGCTGGTGCGGTGCGGATTGCCGTCATGCGGGTTGATTACGTCGTTCTGGCTGCACACGTGTGCGGTTGCCGTGTCGAGCTGTTTGCGGAAGCCCTCGACGTCTTGTTCCAGCTGGCGGATGACCAGGTAACTGCCGTTGCGGCCGAAATCGCGGGCAGCGACGTCGCCTTGCGAAAAGTCCGGAAATTCAAGCGGCTGGCCTTGTGGCGGGGCGGGCAGAAGGCGGCGTTTGAGGCCGGGGGCAAGGTTTGTGCGCTCCACCAGCGGAGAGGGCGGGAAGTAGCCGCGATTGTCGGTATAGCCGAGGATGAATTCGCCCGGTTGCACGCCGTGGACAGGATCAGGCGCGCCGTGCCGCCCCGGGAAACCGGCAACCAGCGGCTGCGATACGCCGTCGACAAAGCCGAAAGGTTCGGTTGAAAGCTCGTCGCTGGTATCGGCCTGCGCGTGCGCAAAGGCGCGGGTGGCGGCAGGGGCAGACAGGCTGTCGTCGTTGGCGTTCCAGGCCTCGCGGAATTTGTCGACATCGAAGGAATTGATGCCGGTGCGGATTTTGGTGGTCACCGACAGGCCGTGGCTTTCGGCTTCCGCGATGATCTGTGCGAAGTTTGCCGCCACGCTTTCGTCGCGGGCATAAAGCAGCAGCGTGGCGTGGGTCTGGTCATCGGCCCAGTCGAGCGTGGCGGGATCGGCCAAGGCGCGTTTGCGGCTGAGGTGCGTCATGCCGAGCGCAAAGGCGGCGGGGAAGCCCTGATCGGTGCCATCGCCTTCGAGCGCCAGTTCCTCGTCCAACCCCAGCAGGCGCAGGCCCGACGCGGAAAAGGCGATGTTGCAGACAAGGTTCTCTGGTGGCTTGTCGCCAAAGGCCACGCCATCGCGCGCGATGAGGCTGGCAAGCCATGTCTGGACGTGGGTGTGGGGGTGAGCGCCCTGTGCGGGGCGAGGCGCGCCAAAGTTCAGGCCTACGACCATGCTGTGCGGATGGCGGCGCAGCCCGCCGAACATCAGCGTCTGGATTTCCTCGTATTGCAGCCCATAGGTGGGGCGGGGGATTGATCCGAACAGGTCGAGCCAAGCCTCGGCTTCGGAAGGGCAGTTCTCCAACCGGTCACGGTGGAGAAGGCCGCTGACGATCAGCGCGTGCTTGCGCATGGCAGTGGTCGAAAGATCGGGGTGGGCAGAGAACCAGCAGGGCGTGGGCTGCATCGACCCGCGCGCAAAACGCTTCATCCTGTCACCATCGGCCGCGCCGCCGAAGAACAGCAGGCGGGTGGACGGAAAGCCCTCGGAACTGCTCCACGCGGCAGTGACGCCTTCCGAAGCCTTGGTGATGAAATCTTCAAGGTAGCTTTCCCAACTGCCGTCGTAGTTGGAAAGGAACACCAGTTGCCGCGTGCCCGGCAGCACCACCCAGCGCGCCGCGTGGATCGTGCCGATGGTGGCGAGGAAGCCGCGCCGCATCACGCCGATCCGCGCCATCGTTGCCACTGCAATGAAGGCCAGCGGCAGCGACAGCTTGCGGATCATCGCAGGGCGCAGACGAGTGATGCTGACCATGTGGTTCTGCACCACGCCCGGCGCGTTTTCCTTGGCCATCATCGCGCCGAGGGCTGCGGCTGCGGGCGTCCGGTCTATCGGGGTGTTGGCTTTCTCGTCACGACGGAGCAGCAGTGCGATCACCGCCAAGATCGCGGACGCGAACAACACCATCGGGACAACGGCCCCGACCAGTGCCGAGACAGCGCTTTCTCCCACCAGCAAAAGGATGCTGAAGGAGAGCAGATAGGGCAGCACCAGCAACGGCAGCCACAGCGCACGCGCACCCCACAGCGCGCGGCCAAGCCAGCCGAGCGTCCAGCGCGTCCGCGCGAATTCCAGCCAGGGCGCGTCGCTGGTGTCGCAAAAGGCGAGGGCGGGCGGTTGCTTGTCGGGCAAGGCCGCAAGCTCGGCCCGCAAGCCATCGGCCACCGCTTTCAACAGCGTCTGCGGGCCTTGCATGGATGAGCGTTCGCGCGCGTGGCCAATGATTTCACGCGCCCTTTCCACGATGTGGCGGTTCTGGTCGATGGCCTTGACGCCCAGCCCCGGAAGCCCGTTGAACGGCAGGCCCAGCAGCTTGCCCGGCCAGCGCAGCGGCGATTGGCTGATGCCGTGGCTGTGCTTCTTGAGCAGCGGCAGCACGGCGGCTTCCTTGTCGATCCCGCTGGTCAGCCGCAGCACCGGCAGCAATGCCGAGCCAGCATGGTGTGCGATCAGTTCAATCGCGGCATCGGGATCGCCGTCGACCGTTGCTTCGATCAGCAGATGTGCAGGGCTGCCCGGCTGTTCGGGCGCAACCGCGTGGATGCTGGCGAAGTGGACGACCCCGGTTGCCAGCAGCGCCGCTTTTATCTGCGCGCCCGCCGGGTTGCCCAGCTCGGCGATTTCGCGCTCCACATCGCGCGTGTCACACCATTCGGACTTGTCACCGAAGGGGATGGCGATGGTGATGAAGTCCTGCGAAAGGCTCACGCTTCCGGTCCTTTGGCTGTGGGGTTGTTCGCTATGGGCGGCAGGCAACAAACGGCAAGTCGTCGGGGAGGCCGGCAAACACGGCAATCGTGGTGTCTTGCGCGGGAGCGATCCGGCCCTGCGTGGCGGCGATCGCCTCGCGCATGATTGTCCAGGCGATGCCCCGGCCATAGCAGACATGCGGCCCCTGCAGCGGGCCGGAGGTAATATAGGGCCGCGCCGGATCGGGCTTGAAGCGACCGGGTTCGGCAAAGGCCGCAGGATCACGCGATGCGGGGTCCATCAACACGACAACGCGGTCCCCCGCCTTGAGATCGACGCCGCGCCACTGGCAGTCGTTGCGCACCGTTCGAGTCAGGCGGCTGCTCACGGCAAGGCGGAGCATCTCGTTCACAGTCGCGTCGTGGTCTTTCAGGGTGACGCGGCGGTCGGCCATCCGCGCGACAAGATCGTCCCACGTGATTCCCGCTGCGACCCCGGCAGGTGAGGAGGTGAACGCGGCGATTTCCGACAGCGATTTGCCGACGATCAGCACCAATGCGCCGATCAGTTCGAACAATACGCTGCGTGCCTGCAAATCATAATCGGCAACGCCCGCAAATTGCGGCCTGACCGCCACCAGCGCGCTTAGCAGGCTGTGTTCGGGGGCGGATTGCGGTGCTGCCAGCGCCTGGTCAATCGCTTCCAATGCGGGCGTGGCAGTGCGTCGGGTGAGCGCCTGCAGCGCGGACGGGCTGTTCACCACCGTTCCGAAAACGTGGCCGAACAGGGGCTGCAACATGACCAGCATGGCCACTGAATCACCCAGCTCATCCTTGAGGCGAAGCGATTGGCCGGGACGCAGGGTGTTGCGCCACATCACGATCATCCGCACCAGACCGGGCACCGTTTCCGGCGCTGGCACCCCGATGAACCGCCGCGCCATGCGATAGGCGATCAGAAAGGCATATTCGCGCGCAAAGTTCACCGGCTCGCCGGTGCTTGCCCGCCGCTGCAGCACGTCGAGGATGGCATCTGCTTCCTCGCGCGCCATCGCGCCGATCCAGTCACGAAATCCGATGGCCATGTTGGGCGGCTCACCCGCTGCTGGCGCATTGCGCTGTGCATCGAGCCAGTTTTGGGCAGCGTGAAGCTGATGCAACCGGACCTGACGCGCCGCATCGTCCTCTCCCACCAGATAGCGCGTTCCGGGTAAGACCTGTTCCAGCAGTTCGTCATAGTGGCGCAGCGAAAACACCGGCTCTTCGCACAACACCCCTGATACTGCATCGTGACGCGCAGCGACGAAAACGCGCACGTCGGAATCATCGTCCTCCATCGCGGCAAAGCGTTCAAGCGGGGGTGCTGCGGGATCGAGCAGGCGCTGGCCGAGGGCTGCGAGTTCGGTCTCGACGCTCATTGCGTCAGGGCTTCCAACCGGCGTTGCAGAACGGCCAGACCCAGTTCGTCGACACGTGAAGAAAGCGTCTGTGCATCCACGTCATCGGCGGAGATGCCCGCAACCCGGCCCAGCGCGCTCACCTCGGCACAGAGCACGCGGGCGTGAAGTTCGTGAACCACGTCTTCGCAACTGCGCGCATGATCCAGCGCCAGTGCGGCAAGACTGCCCGCTTCCACAGCGTCACCCTGCGCCAGCGCCAGCCGCGCACGCGCCTCGTGCAGATAGTACGTTGCCGATGTGCGGACTTTGCGGAAATTGCCCCGTTCAACTGACTGTGAAAGGATGCGCGCGGCCTCGTCCAGCAGCCCAAGTTCGATCAGGCATAATGCCAGCCAACTGGCGCAGGCCGGTTCGAAGCCGAGGAAATTGTGGTGCAGGCAATCGGCATAGGCACGGCGCAGCATGGGCAGCGCCCGTTCGCACTTCCCACCGCGATAGTGCAGGTAACCGTGCGCAAGCTCTGCCAGCATGCGCGAATAGGCATGGCCATAGCGCCGCGATAGATTGAGCGCCTCGGCCACCCAGACGCGGGCTTTGGCGGTTTGGCCAAGATCGACCAGATACCAAGCGCCGAAGGCGCGGGCCAGAACGTGCGGAATGACCACCACGGCTCCGAATGTTTCGCCGCGCAACCCATCCGCCAGACGATTCCCCAGCCGGTCGATCCGTGTGACCGCCTCGGCCGGACGCCCCAGCGAGAAGGCAAGATAGGCCGCCACCAGATCGGCATATGTGCGGCGGGGCAGGCTTTCGTGCACGTCCAGATCGCTTTCGGCCTGCGCCAGCCAAGCGCTGCCGCGCGTCGGTGCGCCGTCGATCCAATCGAGCAAGGCCATGTTGATCCGGGCCACGGTGCGCATGCTTGGTCCCAGATCAACGCGCGCTTCGGCCACGGCCTGAATATCGTCACGCAGCACCTGTTCGAGCGACAGTTGTTGCAGGGTATCGGCCGCCAGCAAGGCAAATCGGGCGCGTTCGAATGCGGCCTGTGCGGCAGGCAGGTTCGCGGCCACAGCGCACGCGCGTTCGTGCAACTGGCGCACGGAATCGATTGCGGCCAGCGAAAGCGCCTGGACGCAGGCCTGCCACAGATGGCCCATCGCCTCGGGGTATAGTCCCGCCTTTTCAGCGTGAGTGGCAAGTTCGGCGTGGCTCGCCACTTCTTCGCCTGCGCTGCCACGCGTTGCTGCCTCGGCCTTTGCCTCCTTGAGCATTTCGAGTGCGCTGGCATGCATGGCGGTGCGCCGCCGCCGTGCCATTGCGCGATAGGCCGCTTCCTGCACCAGCTGGTGGGTAAAGCGGGCCTGACCAGTGCCGGAAAATTCGATCACGCGAGCATCGATCAGGCGCGCGATCGCGGTTGTAGGATTGCGGCACACCAGCACGGCACCGCGCTGCAGCCGGTTCAGCGGAAAGACGGGGCCAAGTGCCGCACAGAACTGGCAAAGCTTGCCCGCATCGGCATCGAGCGTTGCCAAGCGCGCCGCCAGCAGGGAATCGAGCCGTGCCGGAAGCGGGGCCGCGTTCATCAGATCGGTGCCGTCAGCCGTGTTTGCGCCAGATTCACTTTGCAGCATCACTGCGAATTCCTGCAGCGCCAACGGCAAGCCTGCGGCCCGTTCGATCACGTGGTCGATCACGCTGTCTTCGATCGGGCTGACGCGGTTGATCAGTGATACCAGCGTGCGCGCTGCGCCCGGTGACAGGGAGCCCAGCCGCAGCAACGTGGAACACATGCCTTCGATGCGCGGCGCAGCTTCCGGACGGCCCGCCACGATCATGGCGATCCGTCCGCCCCGGCCAATCGCGGCGAGCACCGTCAGCGTCTCACTATCAAGATAGTGCGCATCATCGACCAGCAGCACCAGTTGCATGTGCGCGGCGGCCAGTTCCACGATCCGCACCATCGTGCCGGTGGCGATGCGGCTACGGTCACCGGGAGGCAGGTGCGCCAGCCAGCCAGCTTCGTTTGCGGTCAACCCTTCAAGGCAGGCCGTTTCGTTGGCCGAAAGCTGCGCCACGGCTGCCGGATCGGGCGTGAACGGGCGCAACAGGTCGATCAGATGGCGCAACGTGCCGCCAAGGCATCCGAAAGGCACCGCTGCCAGCAGGGCATTGCCGCGTACGGCGGCGAAAGTTGTGCCAAAGCCTGCGGCAAGACGCGACGCTTCGAGCAGCAAACGACTCTTGCCCATGCCCGCCTCGCCGATGATGGCGAGCGATCCGTGATGCCCGCTGGCAAGGCCACCCACAACCTGGCGCACCTGCTCCAGTTCTGCATCGCGACCAATCACCGGGTACGTGGCGTTGCCTTTCACCGTCACCCGGTCGCTACCCAGGAAATCGATAGACAGCAGTTCGAACACTGCCTCGCCGCGACCATCGGGGCTTTCGCTGCCGCCGCTTTCGACGCTACCGGCCGGACGCAATTCGCTGGGTTCGGCGATCAGCGAGGCGACGGTGGCAGAAATGGCAACACTGCCGGGCGGTGCCATCTTCTCGATCTGTCCGGCAACGTGCGCGGAATGGCCGACCACATCGAGGATCGAGCCGAAATCATTGTCCTGCCGCCGCAGCAGGATTGGCCCTGCATGTAGCCCCACCCGCACTTGCGGGGCGGGCAGAAAGCCGAGCGCGCCGCTCTTCATCTTGTCGCCGATGCGCAGTGCCGCCAGCGCGCCGCGCAGCGCGTGATCTTCAGCAGCAGGTTGCACGCCGAACACCGCCATTACCCCGTCGCCCTGAATGCGCACCACCAGCCCGCCGAATTCGTGGATCGCCTGCTGGATAAGCGCGAGGGAACTGTCGAGCAGATCCCGCCCATCTTCGGGATCAAGCGCACGCAGCAGGCGGGTGGACCCGACGACGTCTGCAAACAGGATTGTGGCAAATCGGATGGAGTCGATATCGCCCGATAGGCTTTCAGCCAGGGCGATCGGCGCAGGCGAGCTTGCGGCTGCGCCTTCCGCTGTATTCCCTGCGATTTCAACTCCTGCACCACGCACGATTTGCTTTTGCGCCCCCATACCGGGTGCGGCGAATCCTGCGGCGTGCCCCCCGGCAACTCCACGTATTCAGGTTGCAGCCATAATCGCAACGAAAATTCTTGACGATTCGGGCCGCTGGGCTGTGCTTCATCACGAGACCGGCTGCCAAACATCGTCAGATCAGGCCAATTATGTCGTGCGCGTGGGCCATCCCTGTCCTTTCGGACATATTTTGCAGCCGCGCGCGCGTGAACCCGTCACGACTTAGCGCCAGCGGCCTTCCGTCCAGATGAAAGCCCTGCAACGCCTGTCCATTGCGCGATACGCGGATAGCCCAGCCCCAGCGGCGGCGGCGCGAAGCCATAGCCATGAACGCATCACACTGCACCATTATACAAGGTGCCCGCACGTCGTCACGCGGGGACAGCAGGCGCGCCACATCTGCGCAATCAAGGCTGAAACGGGCAACATCGCACGCATCCTCGCGCGGGACGGCCGTTGCGCCCACGGGCGTCACGATCGATACCGACGGGCGCAGGACTGCCTCGCCCAAGCGCTTGAATTCAATATCGATCGGACCGGGTCCGGCTTTCCAGATGAGGTAACGGTGCATGGCCTCGGCGGTCAGAGGCGCGGCTGGTGGGCCGCGCGGGGCATGGCAAGGCTTGCTATTGTGCCTGCCTTTCCAGCGCACCGCCGTTGTCCAGCGCACCTGCCACTTGTGATTCTTGGCACATTCGATAAGCCGCTAACGAGAGATGCTACGGAAACGGACCTGAACTGTGCCAATATCGTATCTTACGGTTCCGGATGCGGTGCGCGATGTGCTGGCGCGCAATGGCCGCCAGTTGCGCGTGCGCAAGGGGCACGTCCTGCTGGCGGTTGGCCTGCCTGCGAACGACGTCTACCTTGTGATCGAGGGCAGCGTCAGCGTCTCGCTCGTTTCGGCGCAGGGGCGCGAAACGGTGCTGCGGCTGATCGAACAAGGCGAGATGTTTGGTGAACTGGCGGCGATTGATGGGCAGCCCCGGTCGGCTGATGTGGTGGCGGTGGAGAACAGCACGCTGCTGGTCACCCCCGGCGCCACTTTTGTTGGCCTGATCGAGAGCGAGCCGGTGCTTTCGCTGTGGCTGGCGCGCTATCTGGCGCATCAGGTGCGCTACCTCACCAACCGCATCTACGAACTTTCGACGATGGGCGTCGGCCCGCGCCTGCAGGCCGAACTGCTGCGCCTTGCCGGAAATCCTGCGCCCGATGGGTCAGCCTGCATCACCCGCATCCCCACGCAGGCCGAACTCGCCGCCCGCATCGGCACCAACCGCGAGACGGTGACCCGTGAATTCGCGCTGCTGGTGCGCGAAGGCCTGCTCACGCGTGAAGGGCGGCGCATCGTCGTGCCTTCGGTCACGCGGCTGGCGGACCGGCTGCATCGGTATTCGCAAACCGCCTGAGCTTTTTAAGCGATTGCCAGAGCCGCAGGTTGCCGGATACGTTCGCGCCCGATGCTCGAAGAACTCAAGAACCCCCGCCAGCCCGCCACGCGCGCGCGCCGTCCTGCAAGCCGCTTTGGCTGGCTGCTCGCCCGCCTCGTCGCCGCGTTCCTGTTCATCTCAGTGGCGCAGGTGGTGATCTACAAGGTCGTGCCGGTTCCCACCACGCTGACCATGCTGATGGACGAACACCCGGTGACCAAGGACTGGACCCCGCTGGACGACATCGACCGCGACATGGTGGACGCGGTGATCTCGGGCGAGGACGGGAAGTTCTGCCTGCACAACGGCTTTGATCAGGCCGCGATGATGCAGGCGTTCAAGCGCAACCAGAAGGGCGGGCGCATCCGTGGCGGCTCCACGATCAGCCAGCAGACCGCCAAGAACGTGTTCCTTTGGCAGGGCGGCGGATACCTGCGCAAAGGGCTTGAGGCCTGGTACACCGTCCTGATCGAAACGATCTGGGGCAAGCGCCGGATCATGGAAGTCTACCTGAATGTCGCCGAAACCGGCATCGGCACCTATGGCGTTGAGGCCGGCGCCCAGCGCTATTACGGCAAGAGCGCCCGCAAGCTGAGCGCGGTCGAAGCGGCCCGCATCGCCGCCGTGCTCCCCCTGCCCAAGGAGCGCGAAGTCAACGGCGCAGGCGGCTTCACTCGCCGCCACGGCAACTCCATCGCCCGGCGCGTGGCAGTGGTGAAGAACGAAGCGCTGGACGCCTGCGTTTACCGCTGAGTTTTCTGCCCGCACGGCACCCACAAAAAAGCGCGGGAGAGTTTCCCCTCCCGCGCTGATTTGTAGCTAGCTTTCAGGCCGCGATCAGAACTTGACCTTGGCGCCGATGCGGATGCCGTAGAGCGACTGGCGCGTCTGCAGCACTTCGTTCGGAGCCTGCACGGTGCCATACTGGTACTTGGTGCAGTTGGGACCAGAAGTGGTGGCGCAGGTCACGCGAACCACAGCAGCGTTGTATGCGAATTCGACCTGCGAAAGCGCACCCCAGTCCTTGTCGATCATGTTGAGGACGTTTTCGATGTCCGCAAACAGTTCGATCTTGCCAGCCGAGATCATCGGAACAGGGATTTCCTGACCGAAGTGCAGATCGACCTTGAAGAAGCTTGGCGAGGTCTGCGAGTTCTTCGGAACGACCTTGCCGCGATACTTCTCCAGCCCGAGCTGGCCAACGAGCGTTTCGAAGGTCGCAGCGCTGGCGGCGTTGTCGAACTGGACGAGCGGATCGCTGGGACCAGTTGGTACATAGAGCAGCACGTTGCCGAGGTTGCCCACGGTGCCGTAAACCGCACCACGACCGTTGGTGTTGTCGAGCATGGTCAGGCTGTACGGACGGCCCGAGCGCAGTTCGCCAAACAGCGAGAACGTGGTCTTGGCATCGCCAAAGAACGCATGGCTGTAGTCTACGCCGAACTTCCACTGGTTGCGGAATTCATAGATCGAACGACCGTATGCAGGCAGGTTTGGATCGAAGAAGGCGTTGTTGCCATAGTTCGAACCCGAGGTTGACGACGTGGAAGAAGAGCGGTCCTTAACGTCTGCGCGGGTGTAGCTTGCCGACATCCCAAGGCCGAAGTCCCAGCTCTTTTCCACCCGGAAGGTGCCGAACAGGCTGCGGCCATCGCTGGTGTTGGTCAGCTGAAGATCGCGGTTGGTGGTGGCGATGCCACCGATCGGACCGTAGCGGGTGCGACCATCGGGAAGCGTCCCAATCGCCACCGAGCGCAAATCGCGCCAGAGGTAGCCCTGTAGCGTGTTGTCATACAGGAACTGGGCGCCGAACATCCAGTTGTCGCCCAGCGGGCCAAGATCGGCCTTGTAGTCTGCCTGGAAGGTTGTCTTCAGCTTCTGGGCAATCTTCAGGTTCGGGTCGATGTTGTCGGTAGGAGCAGCAGCAAGGCTGGCGGTGTTGCGCGCCAGGAAGTCCTGAACAGTGGTCGGGATCGCACCAGTGGTCAGCCCATTAAGCGCACCGCATGTGCCCGAAGCGGCGCAGTTGGCGCGGGTGATGTCAACCGCGTTGGTCAGCTGGCCAGTGTTCGAAAACACGTTCGAAAGGTAAACGTCGGGCGTTCCGCCAGCAAACACGCCAGCGCCAGCGCGGAAGACGAGACGGTCGGTAGCTTCCCAGTTCGCGGCAAAGCGCGGCTGGAACGCACCGCGACCCTTGAACGTTTCACGGTTCGAGAAGCCGTAACGCGAAACGAAGTTTGCGTTGAGCGGCGGCAGGACGTTGTTGTCAAACAGGTCGTAGCGCAGACCCAGCATCACGTCGAACGTAGGCGTGATCTGCCAGTCAACCTGCGTGCCGAACGTCCAGTTGGTGGTGTTGAACCGGGCGGCGGCATCGTTTGGATCGTTGGACGGCACGGCATTGCCGTAACGCAGTCGGGCAGCGTTGCCTGCCGTGAAATCGGCCAGCGAGTCAAAGTAGAAGTCGCCCAGTGAACGCTGAAGGAACAGGTTGTAGACGTTAACGCGGGTGTAGCCTGCGTTCAGGCGCAGGGTAAGGTCACCGGTATCGTAACGGCCGCTCACGTCGAACGAGAGGTTCTCGGTGTTGAGTGCGTTCGAATGGCGCGAAACGTCTGGACCGAAGAACAGGCGTGTGCCGTCGCAACCGGTGGCCGAACCACGTGCCGTTGCATCGGTGCAGACTTCCATCTGCGGGAAAGCATTGCCACCGAACGGCGTCTGCGCACGGTTGTAGTCACGATAAGACCCACGCACCGTGGTGGAGAAGCTGTCCGACCAAGTCGAGTTGATTTCCAGCGTGCCGGAATTCACTTCCTCGCGCAGTTCGTATCCGTTGGACAGGAAGCCGAGCGCGAAAGGTGCGGTCAGGAAGGTGTTCTGCTGGAACTGGTTGGTGCCAACGTTGCGGATGTAGGTCAGCGCGGCGCGGTGATCATCGCTGATGTTCCAGTCCAGCTTGCCGACGATCTTCTCGTCTTCTTCCTGCGTGGTGGAGATCAGGCCCTGCGTGTCATAGCCGAAGCGGCTCTGCGCGATGGATGAAACCTGATCGATCACCGTCTGGGTCAGGCCCGGAACCTGGTTGGCAAAGCCGTCGCCAAAGCCGGCTTCCAGCGGACGGCCTTCCTTGGTGCGCTCATAAGCAAGCATGAAAAACAGCTTGTCCTTCACCAGCGGGCCAGAGAGCCAACCGCCGAACTGCTTCGAATCAAAGTCGAGGTTGACGATGCGGTCCTTGGACTTGCTGCCGGTCAGGCTGTCGTCGGTGTAGGAATAGAACCCGCCGCCGTGGAAATTGTTACCACCCGACTTGAGCACGACGTTGATCGCGCCGCCCTGAAGATCGCCTTCAGCGATGTCATATGGGGCGACCTTGACGGTGAACTGTTCAATTGCGTCAAACGGAACCGGGCCGCGACCGGTGGGCAGGCCGCCGTTGTTCAGGCCGAAGTCGTCCGACATCTGCATGCCGTCGACCGAGAAGCGGTTGAAGCGGCCGTTGTTGCCAGCGATTTCAATGGTGCGGCTGTTGGTCAGGTCCATCGTTACCAGCGGATCGCGACGGGCAAGGTCGCGGACGTCGCGGTTGATCGATGCTGACGATGCAATCTTTGCCGCGTTGAGCGACGTGGTTGGCCCATCCGAGAGCGCGGCAATCGAGGTGATCGACGAAGCGGTCACGACGATCTGCTGCGCAGCCTGCATCATGATCGGCAAACGTGCAGGCGTGCCAGCCTGCAGGAACAGGTCGTTGACGGTCGCCGCTTCAAAGCCTTCCGCTTCTACGGTGACGGCGAACGGTCCACCGACGCGCAGGCCGTTGGACGAGAAGTTGCCACCGGCGTCGGTGGTGGTCGATGCTGTGGTGCCCGACGGTGTGTGAATGATCGTAACCGTCGCTCCACCAACCGGCTGGCCATCGGCCATTACGGTACCGCGCACAGCCGATGCGGTTTCCTGCGCGTAGGCTGGCGTTGCGATGGCCGCTGCCATCGTCAGGCTGGCGGCGCTTGCGGCCAGGAGGAATCTGAGTTGCATGGTTCTGTTGACCCCGTTGCTGCACCAAACTGGCGCGATTGTGGCGCGGGCGTGATCCGCGCCGTTGACCTGCGTCGAAAAAAGGAATCACCCTTTACCGACGCGATGCCAACGGCCCTTAGCCGCGCTTCCGGAAGCCCCAAAACCGGTCTCATGTGACACCAGAATGACGATGTTGCGACGGGGTGACATCAAAGGTTGCGCCAGGGACAGGTAATTGCCCCGCGCCGTTAAATGGCCTTCTAAAATTACAAGATAAACACGTAATGTATAACAAAGTGGCAGGAGTTGCATTTTCGCAACGGCGAGCAAAAATTGCTGCAAACGCGAAGGTTTCCCCACCCTTTTTGCGTTGAGCGTCCTGGTTCAGACCGGGGAGGGTGCTTCGGGGGTGATTTCCGCCGAAACGAACCAATGTGCTTCACCTTCGATCCCCAGCGCGGTCAACCGGCCAGAGGCATAGGCGCCGGTATCGATGCCGATGCGGTTGGGCTGGATGTCCGGCGCGTCGGTGATCGTATGGCCATGCACCACCAGATGTCCGTGCCATTCGGCATGATCGAGGAATTCCCGGCGGATCCAGCGCAAATCCGACGTCGTCTGGTCGCCTATCGGCACACCGGGACGGATCCCGGCGTGAACGAACAGATAATCGCCGATCACGATGTGATCTTCCATCGCATGGAAGAACGCGATGTGTTCGCCCGGCACCAGCGCGGCCATACGCCCGCGCAAATCGGGCAGGGTCGAGCGGCTGTATTCCGCAGGGTCCAAGCCATAGCTGAACAGCGTTTCCTTGCCGCCGTGGCGCAGGAAATGGCGCAGCGCCTCATCATTTTCCATGCTGACCAGTAGCATTTCCTCATGATTGCCCGCCAGCACGCGCACGTTGTCGGACTGGGCGAGTTCAATCGCGCGGTCGACCATTGCGCGGCTGTCCGGCCCCCGGTCGATCAGGTCGCCCAGCAGGATCAGCGTGGTATCGGCAGCCCCACGCGCCGCATCATCCGCTTCGATGCGCTGCAGCAATTGTTCGAACAGATCGAGCCGCCCGTGAATGTCGCCCACGGCATAGACGCGCTGCCCCTGCGGCACACGCGCAACCGGCACGGCAAGGGCCACAGGCCCCTCACCGGAACTGGAAAACAACGAACGCAACTTGTTTAACATGGACCCTCGTTACCGCGCGATATGGCGGCATGATGTGCGCGTTGCAACATCAACCGCCTTATCGTGCATGTCAGGATCAACCCTCAACGCAGGTAAAAGTCGATGGTCGTGACCACGCGGACCTTCTTGTAGGGGCTGTCGGATACGCCCCAGCCGCCGCCATCGCCATCGCGCGCAGTGATCTCGAAATAGCCCTGGCTGGCGGTCTTGATCCCGTCCACCGATGCGCCGCTGTCGCGCGCGAACTGTTCTGCGGCAGAGCGCGCGTCCTTGGTGGCGGCGGCGACCATCTCGGGCTTGATCGTGTTGAGCTTGGTGAAAGTGTAGGCCATGCCCGACCCTTCCTCCAGCATCACGCCGCGCCGGACGAGGTCGAACTGCCGCTTCACCGCCTTTTGCGCGCGGTCCACATCTGTGGTGCGCAGCGTCATGCGCTGGCGCACGGTAAAGCTGACCACGCCGTTGTTGTTGAAGCTCTGCACGTTCACGCCGGTGGGCTGCAGCGCCTCTGCCGGAAAGCCCAGTTCGCCAAAGAAGGCGCGGATCGACTGGCTGTCGCGGTCAACGCTGGCCTGCGCGCTCGCCATATCGGGGGCGGTGGCGGAATAGGCGAGAGTCCACGTGGCAAGGTCGGCGGTCACTTCGCGCTCGGCAAGGCCGCGCACGGTTACCGAACGATCGGCCACCTTGGCACGGCGGAACCCGTCACCGATGAACCAGCCGCCAATCACCAGTCCGGCAGACAGGACCAGCACCGGGAGCATGGCTTTCCCGCCCTGCGGAATAAAGCGCATCACTCCGCCTTGGGTCTGGCCATCATTGTCCCTATCTTCGCCCTGCATCGTGATCTCCCTTGCGACGCCGCCATTCCGGTGCCGCGCCGAGTTGTGCAATTCTATCGATGAACCGATTTTGAACGGAAAGGTTCCTGCCGTGACCAAGTTCCTCCATACCATGATCCGGGTGACTGACCCGGACGCAACCATCGCCTTTTTCGAACTGGTGGGCCTGAAAGAGGTGCGCCGCTTCTCCAGCGATCAGGGCCGTTTCACGCTGATCTTCCTCGCTGCGCCGGGCGAGGAGGGCGTGGCCGAAGTGGAGCTGACCTACAACTGGCCGCCCGAAGACGGTTCGCCCGCCGAAGTCTATGCCGGCGGACGCAATTTCGGCCACCTCGCCTATCGCGTCGACAATATCTACGAGACCTGCCAGCGGTTTGTGGACGCAGGGCATATCGTCCACCGCCCCCCGCGCGATGGCCACATGGCTTTCGTCAAATCGCCCGACGGCATTTCGGTGGAATTGCTGCAGGATGGCCAATTGCCCCCGCAGGAGCCGTGGGTGAGCATGGCCAACACCGGTAGCTGGTAAAGGCCAGCTTCGCACCGTTACGCAGGCGGCGTCCGGAGCGATCCGGGCGCCGTTTTCGTGTGCGGGCCTGATACCGCGCGCCAAAAAGGGTGTTGCGGCTGCACAAAAGGGCGTTGACTCCATGTTGCCCTGCAGCATTATCAATCCCGGACGAGCGTCATGGAATGGCCAATAGGCGGCGCGCGTTGAAGGGGTATTAGTGAAGTCCTGATGTCTGCCGCGCCAGTGCGGCGGGGCTGGAGACGCTTCTGTCTTCCGGCGACGGGGAAGCTTTGCCCTTTTGAGCCGGACTGCTGAGCGCGGCGTCCGGACTTGCTGCGATGCAGCATGCATCACGCGCCAAGGCCTGTGGGGGGATGGTTCTGGGGAAGGGCGGGAACGCCACGCGTCTTACAAGGGGGTTGAAGCAATGAGAAAACAAATCCGCATCCGGTCGCGCGCCATGAGGATTCTGGGTGCCACTACCATCCTTTCCACGATGGCCCTGCCGATGGCCGCCCGCGCCGCTGATGAGCCGCAGGAAGCAATGGTTCCCGCTGCAGAGCCGCAGGCAAGTGATCCCGAAGGCGGGCTTGGCGAAATCGTCGTCACCGCCACGCGCACGGCCACGTCGATCCAGCGCGTGCCGATCTCGATGCAGGCTTTGAGCGCGGACGTGCTCGGCCAGCGTCAGGTCAAGGGCCTGACCGACTTTGCCGCGCTGCTCCCTTCCGTCACCTTCGCAGGCATCGGGCCGGGCCGCAACACGCCCTACTTCCGAGGCATCGTGCCCGCAGGCGGCGCGCGTGAATCGGTCGGTTACTACATCGACGACATTCCGATCACCGGCACCGGCCTGCCTGATATTCAGGCCTACGATCTTGAGCGTATCGAGGCGCTGTCAGGCCCGCAGGGCACGCTTTACGGCGCAGGTTCGCTGGCAGGCACGATCCGCTTCATCACGCAAAAGCCCAAGCTCGACAAGTTCGAGTTCGGCTATGACGCCGAAGTAAACAAGTACGGCAAGGGCGATTTCGGCGGCCAGTACCAGAGCTTCATCAACGTGCCGCTTAGCGATACGCTGGCCGTGCGCGCGATGGGCTTCTACCGCAAGGATGGTGGCTACATCGACAACACGCCGAACAATGGTTTGCTGAACACCGGCGCGCCAGCGGTGCTGACGCTGGGTGATGAAAACCCCGATACCAACTTCGCGCTTGATAACTCCGACATCGCGCAGGACGATTACAACACGATCGAAGGCTATGGCGGCCGCCTGCAATTGCTGTGGCAGCCAATCGATGGATGGGACATCATGCCCCAGATCACCGCGCAGCAGCAGATCGCAAATGGCTATTTCGGTTACGATCCGCGCGTCGGGGATCTTGAGGTCCACGATTACGACGTGACCCAGCAGAACGACAAGTTCTATCAGGCCTCGCTTAGCATCCACGGCCATATCGGCGATTTCGACGTCGTCTCAGCCACCGGATATTACCAGCGCCAGATCAAGCTGCTGAACGACTACACCTACTACACCGTGACCTATGACGCATTCGGCGCAGGCTATGAAAGCTACCTGCAGTTCTTCGACAAGAACGGCTGCACCGGTGCGGGCGCCACACTGAAATGCAACAGCCTGATCAACCCGACGCAGTACTATCGCGGCCTGCGCAACGAGAAAAAGTTCACGCAGGAACTGCGCATTTCCACGCCGAAGGAATGGCCGTTCGACGTTACACTGGGCGGCTTCTACCACTACCAGAAGAACGAGGTGAACAACGATTACGCCATCCACGGTCTTGACCAGATTGTCGGCTATACCGAGGCCGGTGGCGGCGACACCAACTTCCCGGCGGGCTTCGGCGTTCCGGTGGAGAACGGCGGCACGATGATCCTCGGCTCGCCCGCCGTAAAGCGCGACGCCTTCTACATGACGGAGCAAGACAACTTCTGGAAGGACTACGCGGTCTTTGCCGAAGGGCACTACAACATCACGCCCGAACTGAAGCTGACCGGTGGCATCCGCTATTTCTGGACCAACTACAAGGTGCTCGGCTTTGCAGGTGTCGCAGCCTCCGCACAGAACACCATCACCTCGCTCAACGTGCCGACCGGAACGTACGGTTGTCCGATCCCGCTTCCAGCCGAGCGCCTGCAGTGCATCAACACCAACTTCGCTGCAGCCGATGGCGTCGGCCGGTACAAGGAAGAGGGCGAAACCCACAAGGTTGCGCTCAACTGGCAGTTCGAACCGTCGAAGATGGTCTACTTCAACTATTCGACCGGCTTCCGTCCCGGCGGCTTCAACCGTCCGTTGCGCATTCGCGGGGTTGGCGTTGCCACGGTTCCGTCATTCGAATCCGAAGAACTGACCAACTTCGAACTCGGCTTCAAGGGCACGTGGAACAACATGTTCCGCTTCAACGCAGCCGTCTATTACGAAAGCTGGGACAACATCCAGTACAGCGTCGTGGTTTCCGGCGCGCAGGGTGCAGGCATGACCGGCAACGCGGGCAAGGCGCGCGTCTATGGTGTGGAATACGATGCCGATCTGAAGCTGGGCAAGGTCACGATCTCGACCAGCGGTGCCTACAATGACGCCAAGCTAAAGGGCAACTTCTGCAACTTCGCGCTCGATCGCACCACGCTGTCGATCAGCCAGTTGCCAACGTGCGTCCTTGGCCAGGACGTCCCGGGTTCTTCACCGCCGACTTCGCAGGTTGCCGCAGCCGATGGCTCGCGCCTTTCGCGCCAGCCAAAGTTCAAGGGCACCAGCTCGATCCGCTATGATACCGAATGGGGCGATATGGATGCCTATTTCCAGGGGGCGGCACTCTATCAGACCGGCGCGACGCAGGATCTGAACATTGCCGACAGCAACCTCTACGTCTGCCCGGAAATCGCCGCTGCAGAGACCGCTGCGGGCCGCTCCTGCCAGACACCGGGCTTCGTCAGCTTCGATTTCTCGGCCGGGATCAAGAAGGACAACTGGACGCTCGACATCTTCCTGCAGAATGCCTTCGACAAGCGCGGTCCGTTGACCACGAACACGTTCTGCTCGATCGACTTCTGCTCTGACTCGACACGCACCTTCACGATCAAGCCGCAGTTCTTCGGCATCCGCTGGGGCCAGCGCTACTGATCGTTCACCAGATTACCCTGCGAAGGTAACGACTGGCCCCTGCGGGAAACCGTGGGGGCCATTTTTGTGTGCCAGTGTTACCTTCAACACGCACTGTTCCCCCGCGAAGGCGGGGGCCTCGGTGTTGTTACGAAAGGGCAGTGTGAGGGCCCCGCCGTCGCGGGGGATCACCCCACCGGCGCGTCGGGGTAGCTCTCCAGCACCGGCCCCAGCGCCGCCTTCAACGGCCCAAGCCAAGGCTCATAAGGCTTCCATGCCTCCAACCCGTCCTTGAAGATCGGCTGGCGAACCTGCTCAGAACTCGCCGTGCGCACTGCGCGTTCGTTCTTGTAGAACTCAAGGCATCCGGCCTCAAACGGCACGCCAATGTATTCCAGCAAACGCCGCACTTCGGCTTCCGTATCGGCTACCATCCGCTCATAGATCACGCGGTGCACCGTGCCCGGCATCTGCGCGTCCCACGCCGCCATCATGCCCACATAATCGCGGTAATACTGCCCGATGTCGGCCAGATCGTACGTAAAGGTCTGCCCCCGCGCGAAGTGCTGTTTCCAGCCCGAAAAGCAGCACGACAGCGGATGGCGCCGGGCATCCACGATCTTCGCATTGGGCAGGATCAGCCGGATCAGGCCAATGTGCTGCCAATTGTTGGGCATCTTGTCGATGAACAGAGGCCGATCGGTCTGGCGGTGGATGCGTGTGCGCTCGATGTATTCCTCGCCCAGTCGCGTCCGGTCGGGGGGCGTCAGCGAGGCGACCATCGCGCCGAAATCGGCAAACTCGCCCTCGTCCACCCGCGATTGCAGGCGTCCCGCAATCATCATCATCTCGGGCAGTTCCATCGTGCCTTCGATCATCGAATGGCTCGCCATGATCTGCTCGACCAGCGTGGAGCCGGAGCGCGGCAAGCCCACCACGAAGATCGGGTCCGGGGCAGGGCACCCGCCATCTCCCATCGTGGTGAGGAACGCTGCCGTGAACGTCTCTTTCGCTGCCTGCACTTCTGCAGAGAAGGTGTCCGCATCGTGCCGGATCATCGTGCGGCGCAGCGCATTGCCCTTGGCATAGTGCGCGAACGAGGCGTCGTGGCGCTTGGCGTCCTCCAACGCCTTGCCCAGGGAGAAGTGCAGATGGAACGTGTCCTCCCGCCGCGCCTCGTCCTCGGGATCGAGCGTTGCCAGCGCGGCCTCCATCGCGGCAATGTCGACCTGCCCCACCTTCACCGTCTTCAGGTTGGCAAGGCTCCACCACGCTTCGCCCATCGTTGGCTGGCGCGTAACAGCAGCGCGATAGGCGTCCACAGCCTCGGCCTGTTCGCCCAGCGTTTTCAGCACATGGCCAAGGTTCTGCCATACTTGCGGCTGGTCGGGCTGATCGGCCAGCAGCGCACGATAAAGCCCCGCCGCCCGCTCCTGATGCCCCAGCCGCACCAGCACCGAGGCGAGGATCAGCCGGTGTCCGGGCGACGGGATAGGCGATTGCACCAGCACTTCGGCATGCTCAAGCGCTTCGGGCAGGCGGTTGGTCTGCAACAGCAGCCGGATCAGAAAATCGCGCGCCAGATCAAAGCCCGGTGCCAGCGCCACGGCCTTCTCCACCCGCTCCAGCGCGGGCGTCATCTCGCCCCGTCGCCACGCGATTTCACCATAAAGGCGCAGCGCAGCAGGATCATCGGTACGCGCCGAAAGCAGGGCCTCCGCCGCGTCCAGATCACCGTCATTCACCGCCACCGCCGCTTGCAGCAGCTGCTTGTCGCGCGATGAGGCATGAACGCCCGACAGATCCGCCCGCCAAGCATCCTGCGCCCGCCCGGCCTTGCGCAACTGCCGCGCCAGCAGGAACCAGCCCGAAGCCACCGCAGGCTGCAACTGCGTCAACGCCTGCAACGCGCCAATGGCACGCGGGGTATCGCCGATCTCCGCCGCCGCCTGCCCGAGTTCCCACAGCACCGCCGGAACTCGGCCATTGGCCCGTGCCAGAGCGTCCAGCTTCGCCACCGCCTGCTTGCCCTTGCCCATCCGCCGCAAGGCCCGTGCGGCAAGGAACTCCGCCGGGGCAAAGCCGGGTGCTGTGCGCAGCATGGCCTCGGCCTTGCCCAGCGCCAGATGCGGCTGCTTTTCCAGCAGTCCTTCTGCCTCGGCGAGCATCTGGGCGGGGGGAGGCGTGCGCAACTGCTGGATCATGGCAGCAGCCTAGGCCGCGTGCCCGGCAATGGGTGTACGCGATTCAGCGCAAGGATCACGCCGTGCAGCGTTCGAGCGCCGCCATCACCTCATCCCTGCTCGGCAGCCCGCGCGCTGCGATCCACCCCGTCACCTGCGCAACGGCAAAGCTCACGCCATACAGATTGCGGCGCGGCTCCACGCCGGGGATCGGGCGGGGATAGCCCGATGCCATGACTTTGGCACCATCCGCTGCCAGACACGGCACCCCGCGCGGCAAGTCCCAGTCCAGCCCTACGCCAAGAACTTGCGGCAAACACCCCGGCCAGCACGGCGCGCCCTCGGCCTCGAACGCTGCGACAATCAGCGCCCCTTGCGCCGCCGCTTCCTCCGCCAGCATGGCAAAGACTTCCGCGTGCGCGGGATTGGCCGTACCGAGGCTGAGATTGATGAGGTTACACTGCGCCTCAAGCGCCTGCCGGATGCCCGTTGCCAGCGCGCGGGCGCTGGCGCGCAGCCCATCGCGGAACACGCGGATCGGCAGCACGTCGGCCTCTAGCGCCAACTCCTGAATTGCTGCCGTCACCGCCGTGCCGTGGCCCAGCTTGTCGAGGGTTTCAGCAGGATCGCTCAACACTGTGCCATCGGCCAGCACCGATAGCCCCGGCAGCAGCCGCGCGGCATCGATATGCGGATGCGCAGGGTGAACCCCGCTGTCGATCACTGCAATCCGCCTAGCCATGCGCAGAAACCTGCGGCTCGATCCGCGCTCGCCCGTGCTCCAGCCGGATCACATGATCGGCCATGTCGGCCAGCGCTGGCTTGTGGGTAATCACGATCAGCGTGGCGTGGGGCAGGGCACGGCGCAGGCCCTTGGCTACGAGCTGCTCGGTCGCCTCGTCCAGCGCGGCGGTGGGTTCATCCAAAATCAGCGCATCGGGCTGACGCAGCAAAGCGCGGGCGATGGCGATGCGGTGGCGTTCGCCCGCCGATAGCGCCAACCCCCGCTCACCGGTGCGCGTCGCAAGGCCTTCGGGAAGGCGCGCAATCAAGGCGTCCAGCCCGGCAGCGCTGGCGGCTGCGGCAATATCCGTTTCCGCCGCATCGCCCCGCGCAAACGCGATGTTCTGGGCGATGGATGCGTTGAACAGGAACGGTGCCTGATCCACCAGCAGCACCCGCGCGCGCAGATCGCTCAGCGACAGCTCTCGCAGGTCTGCCCCATCGATTGTCACACGGCCTTCAACCGGATCGAGGAACCGCACCAACAGGTCCGCCAGCGTCGATTTGCCAGCGCCCGATGGCCCGATGATCGCAGTGAGTGACCCTGCCGGAATGGCAAGGCTGGCATCCTGCAACACCGGCTCGCGCCCGTGGTGCATCGTCACGCCCTCCAGCCGGATCTCGCGCGTCACCCCCGGCAGCGGCCAGGGGGAGGGAGCCTCGACCACCTCAGGCGCGGTGTCGAACAGTTCGAAAATCCGCGCCAGCGCCACGCGCGCCATCGCAAGGCTGGCGGTCAGCCCCATCAGCGCCTGCACCGGGGCCAGCAGCCTTCCGTGATAGGTTATGAACGCTACCAATGCGCCGATGGTCATTGTGCCATCGATGATCTGCTTGCCGCCATAGAGGATCACCGCCGCGCTCGATGCGGTTACGATCGTGCCGGGCAGGGCACCGGTCAGGAACGAGACGGTCTGCATCTTGAGCATCGTGGCCACGAACCCGCCGTTGGCCTTGCCAAACCGGTCGGCCTCATGCGCCTCGGCCCCCAGCGCGTTGACGGTGCGCATGCCGATGATCGTATCGGCCAGCAGGCTGCCGATGTCGGCTCCGCTCTCGCGCATCTGGCGCGTCAGGTCGGTCATCTTGCGCTGGAAGTGCAGAAAGCTGCCCACCGCCAGCGGCACCAGCACCGTGCCGACCAGAAACAGCTTCCAGTCCAGCCACAGCATCATCGCCACACTGCCGGTAAAGAACAGCACGTTGCTCAGCACCGATAGCAGCGTATCGCCCGCCACGCGCTGCACGTCGGACACATCGCTGTTCAGCCGCGACATCAGATCGCCCAGCCGGAAACTGCCGTAAAATCGCGGGGAGAGACGCTGCAGATGGCGCAGCAGAGCCACGCGCATATCGAACAGCATCTGCGCCGAAAGCCCGACATAGCGGTAGGAGACGAGCGCATTGACCGCAAATCCGCCCACGGTCGCGCCCACCATCAGCGCGGCGATCTTTACCAGCATCTCCCAGTCGCGCTTCATCAGCGCTTCGTCGATCATCAGCTTGGAAATCCACGGCTGCGCAAGCGTCAGGCCGGTGGCGACGAGGCTGCCGAGCAGGACCAGCACCAGACGCGGCGCATAGGGTTTGAGCCACGGCCAGAGCCGCTTGTAGGTGCTCCACGGCGCGATCTTGGGGGCCGGGTTCATGCCGCCTGCTCGCGCCGGATCAGGTCGAAGCCATGCAGGGCAAAGCGCGGTTCGGGCAGCTTTGCCAGCAGCGCGGTGGTCCGGTCATACCCCTCGCGCGCGGCGGCGTACTGTTCGTGCCACCAAGGCCCTGCACCGCCATTGGCGTAGAACGGCAAGGACAGCTGCAAGTGCCGCCGCAGCGAGGCTAGCAGCAGCGAATGGTAGTGCGTGGCCAGCGCGCCTGCATCTTCGTCCCGCGCCAGCGCGGCGATTACGGCGCTGGCCAGTATCCCTTCGCGGGCGGCCTGCGCGGTGCCATCGCCGCAAATCGGATCGAAGGCGATGGCCGCTGCGCCGCAGGCGAGCCAGCCGTCTCCGGCCAGTTGAGCCAGCATGCGCGGTCTGGTGTCGAATTGGCCGCCTGAAGGTTCGAGAGCGTCGATCAGGGGGCCGATCAGCGGAGCATTGTGCGCCAACACCTCCGGCGCGCCGCCGACGGCCAGCAACCACGCTTGGCCAAAGCCATCGGGGATCAGGAACAGCCAGCCAGCATCCACCGCCTCGATCCAGCAGGTGGCGGGCGCAACATCGGGCTTCAGCGTGACGCGGGCGGTGGCCGACAGGCGCTCGCTGAAGCGCAGCGTTTCCCGTTGCGGGAACGGCGGAATGGCGTGGACCGAAAAACTGTCATTGAAATCATTGGAATGTTGGACTTTATCGTTTGCTTCCAACGTGTTTCCCCGGGGAAACATATCAAGAACATTGCTCAAGTCATCCTCGGAAACAACCACCGCGCCATGCGGCATCATCACCGCTTCGGGGCTGCCCCAACGCACCGTGCGGCGTTCAATCCGGGGCTTGTCGGCAAACAGCGTCGGGTTTCCGTAAACATCGCGCAGCAGCGCCAGCGCCGGATCGCTCAGCATGATCACCGGCACCGGACGGCGAAGGCCGGGTTCGCGCGCAAACGCAAACCCGGCCCGATCCAAAAGGTGCGCGGCCGTAGCCACCGCGACACCTTGCCCCCTCAACTTGATGGGCCCCCTCAACTGAATGGATGAACCGCTCACTGCGTAATGATCATCCCCGCGCCGGTGGTGTCATTGCCCAGATCGACGGTCTTGATGTGCTGCAGCGTTTGCGCATCGTACATCTCGATGTCATAGCTCGCGCCGTAGATATACAGCATCTTGCCATCGCCCGACATGCCGAACTGGAAGCGCGTGCGGCAGGGGAATTCGGCCTTGTTCTTGACCAGATTGGTGGTCAGATCCAGATGCCAGAACTCGCAGCGCTTGTTGCCGACCTTTTCCTGCGTGACGACGGTCCAGCCTTCTTTCATGTCCTTTGACACTTGCAGACCTGCCATGCCGCCGCCAACCGGCGCGGGGCCGATGGGGTGGAAATCGAAGGCCTTGGTCGCCAGGTTGAACCGGCCCACGCCATAGACCTTGTTGCGGATGTAGGGATCTTGCGCGGTGAACATCGAGACGTATTCGCTCGGGTTGCGCAGCGTCTCCACCCCACCGCCAAAGCTCACGCCCTCGATCCCGGTGGCTTCGGGCTTGGAGAATTCAAGGCGGTCAGTCACTTTCAGCGCGGCGGTGTCTACGATCAATACCTTGTCGCGGATCAGGAACATGGTCTTGCCGTCTGGCGACATCATGTAATTGCCGCGACCGGCCCCGCCGCGCACGTCCTCGTCCGGCAGGTCTGCGGTGCGCACGACGGCCTTTTTCGTCAGATCGATCACGCCGAACATTTGCGGGCTGACGGTCCAGCGGTCCGGCAACTTCTCGAACTTCTGCATCATGGTGTAGAAGAACCTGCCCGACGGATCGGGCACGCCGCCGTTGAAGCGATAGCGGGTGGTGGGCGTGTTCAGGCTGAACGAATTGACCACCTTCTTGGTCGCGGTGTCGATCACCTCGATGCCGCTGGTGGTGATCGTGGTGACGTAGATCTTTTTCGCATCGTTCGAAATGCGCATCGATGTGGGCAGGCCCGATGCCAGCGTCAGCCGGTCCTTCACCGCACCGGTTTCTTCATCCAGCACAAGCATCTTGTCGGGGTATGAACCCATGAACAGCGTGGAGGCCTGCGCCGGGACGATCCCGGCGGAAAGGGCAAGCAATGCAAGACCGAGTTTCTTCATGGGAATGCTCTTCCGGTGCAGGGATGTCGTGGGGCGGCGACGGCGCGCCTTAAGGGAAGATGATGTCGAGACTGCGCCAGTCCTTGGCCGCCGTTGCGCAATTGCTGGCCCAATCGGGCGAGTAGTTGACATGATCGGGCACCTGCACCGGCCAGAAGCAGGTGACGTAGCAGTCATAGATATCGCGCTCGGCCGGCTGGCACAGACCCGCCGTGCCGCCGCCCGCGTCGACTTCCCAGCCGGGTGAGAACGAGATCGAGCAGCCCATCGGGGTGTGCATCGGCTTCTGCTGAAGCGCGATGACGTCTTCCTCGGTTGAGGAAATGGTTTCCTCGATCCGCAGTGCCTTCTTGTTCAGGGGTTTCAGGTGCTTCATGACAAGCCCTTTCGTGCAGCAAAGCGTTCAAGAAATTCAGGATTGCGCTGGGCGACGGTGCCGTAAATCTTCAGGCAGGCCTCGGTCCATTCGCGGATCCAGTCGCAGTAATGCAGGTTTGCGTGGCCGGTATCGCCATAGCGGACGAACGCTTCGTGATGGCATCCGCCCGCGCATAACGGACGTGCCCAGCACGATGCGCAGTCGAACTTTGCGCCCACGTGCCCGCGCGTCAGGAAGTCGGTGCGCTTTTCCTTGTCCAGCCCCGTCGTCACGTGGCCCAGCACATGCGTATCGGCATCGGTGAAGCGGTGGCACGGCGAAAGATCGCCCGAGGGGCTGACGCCGACAAGGCCAAGCCCCGCGCCGCAGGGGTGCGACTTGTTGGTGCCCTGGGTCAGTTCGCTGATCGTTTCCGATACGTTCGAAAACCCGTGCATTTCACCGCGAAGGGCATAGGCCAGCCATTCGGCGGCGAGTTCATGGAAGGCCGAAACCACCGTGTCCATGCCATCGCTGTCGAGCGTGTAGGCCTGCTCGCCCGAGTCCGTTACCGGCGCGAATCCGACTTCGTGGAAACCCAGATCGTCCTTCAGGTGGCGGTAAATGCGGATCACATCGGTCACGCCTTCGGTCAGCGTGACGCGGGCAGTAATCGCGCGGGTCTTGTGCCCGGCAATCAGCTTGCGCAGGCGCGGTTCCATCACCGCGTAGGAACCTTTGCCGTTCTTGTAGACGCGGCGCTTGTCCTGCAGGTCCGGCGGGCCGTCCATCGATACTGTGACGCCCACGGCCTGATCGGACAGGAACTGGATGATCTCGTCAGTCAGCAGCGTGGCGTTGGTGGTCAGGCTGTAGGTCATGCGCTTGCCCGCCGCGGCTGCCGCTTCGTTGGCGTAGAGCACCACATCGCGCAGCAGCTTGAAGTTCATCAGCGTCTCGCCGCCGAAGAACGTGATGTGCGGGCTTTCGCGGTCGCCCGAACTTTTGAGCAGGAAATCGACCGAGGTCTTGGCCGTTTCGAGCGTCATGTACTTGGGCTTGCCCGCAGGCGTGGCGATCTTGTCCGCGCCGAATTCGTAGCAATAAGTGCAGGCAAGGTTGCACTGGTTGGTGACGTTGAGCACCAGTGCCTGCAACGGATAGTCCTCGGGCGGCACAGGCGGGGCCAGCGGCGCTTCGCGGATTTCGTCCGAAACGATGCCGCGCACAGCGCGCAGCTCGCGGATCAGGTCTTCTGCATCGGCGCGCGAATAGCCTGCCTCCACCAGCGCGCCGACCATTTCGCCATAGGCCATCTGCCGTTCGCCGAGCAGCGCCATGACGCTGGCTGCACCTTCATCCAGCGCAAAGATCGCGCCTGCCGAAGCGAGGTAGACGAACCCCGCGCCATCGGCGTCAAACAGGTGGATGTCTCCACGGCGATACTTTGGGGCGAGGATCGTGGTCATTTGGCCACCTCCGGCTGATCCCAGCGCTTATAGGCAGGGACGGTGACGACCATGAATGACTTGGCGGTGAGCGGACGGCCCAGCGCATCCTTTTCGGCCTTGGCCGTGGCGACGACCCAGACTTCGCCGTAGTTGTTGCGGCCCCATTTGCGTTCGGGGTTCGGGCCATCGATGGCGGGCGTGAACAGCGCGGTCTGGCTTAGCTTGCCCACATAGTTCACGTCATCGTCGTAATAGACGGTCTGCATTTCCTGCATCGACCACGAAACGTCGATGGGCCCCAGCGCCACGTCGTCGGAGGTGTAAGGCTTGCCGTCGATCCCGGCGTCATAGCCGATGGCGTCGAACTGCTGGTATCCCGGCGTGTGCTTCTCGCTGCCGCCAAGGCGCGCGATGGCGGTTTCGGGCGTCACCTTCAGATAATCGACCTTCTTGTACACCGGCAGGCCAGCGGCCAGCACCGATCCGCCAAGGCCCACATCGTGCGCGCCAACGGCTGCATCGGCGGCCACATCGACCATCAGCACTGCCTCGGTCGGGCTGGCGGAAACCACCTTGCTGACCGTCACGCCCTTGCCCAGATCGATGTCGGAAGGCTTCAGCCCTGCCGGGAAGGCGTCGCCGATCAGCTTGAGCGTTGCGCCCTTGCTTCCGGACTTCAGCGCATAGGGCCAGATGGCCGCAACGGTCGGTTCTGCCGAGGCGCGGGTGAGCTTCACGTTGAAGCCGAATTCCTTGTAATCGCCCCAGAACCAGCGCCCTTCGGCAGACTTGCGATCGGGCGCGAACTGCATCGTCTCGCGCGTTTCGTGATCGGCGGGAGCATCGGGCGTTGCGCCCTCGGCTCCACTCTTTGACGTGCCGCGCCACGAATAGCCGGTGTAGACCAGCCCCTTGCCGCTGCGCGACAGGGTGGAGCCATCGGCCAGCGATTTCAGCGTGATGGCGGTGGTATAGTCATCCTCGCCGCCCGCCGGGGTGACGACCATTTCGCCCACATAGGTGCCCTTACCGGGCAGGAAGGCGTTGACCAGCCACTTGCCGCCAAGCTTGGCCGACTGTTGGCGCGCCTGCCACTTGGTCCACTCCGGCGTCGTCAGCGGCGCAGTCTTGTTCATGTATTCCAGAGCGACTTCCACCGGCAGCGGCTTTAACGCGCCATTGGCCGGGACCGGCTGTGTGGGGTCTTCCACCGGCTTGCGGAACTGCGCATCGGCCTGCGAATACATCGCCACGTGCAGGTTGCGCAGCAGGCTCCATTCCGCCTTTGACCGCCGCCATGACAGCGGCTGAGCGAAGGCGTGGCAGGCCGCGCAGGACTGGCGGATCGTCTCGTTGGGGATGCTGGTTTCGGTGATGATGCGGTGTTCGGCAAAGTAGGCGACGGGCTTTGCCTCTTCAGGTGCAAGGCCATTGGTGGCCGAGAGCGAACGGATCACCGCGCGGGCCTCAACCGGCGTCAGCGACAGGCCATTGAGCGCGGACATGCGCCGGATTACCTGCGCCCAACCTTCGGGCGTGGTGCGCACGTATGAGATGCGTGAGAGGTTGCCCTTCGCATCTGCGGTATGGCACGTGCCGCACTTTTCCACGACCAGCGCGTCCTTGATCGGGATGCCCGCCTCGGTCTCTACCGGGTTCGATGGATCGCGTGACGGTTCCTTTGCTGCCTGGGCCAGCACGATGCCAGCGGGCAGGGCGGTGAGTGCGAGGAATTGCAACATACGCCCACGCAGCGGACGTTTGGGGTGTGCGGCAGTCAGGCTGTCGGCAGAGTCACGCGCAACGGTTTCGGCCACGGTCATGGTCGCAATTTCCCCCTTGGCAGGCCGCAGGCAGAGCGAGTCGGCTGCGGTGTCAGGGCAAAGACTGGACAGGTGTCAAAAGTTCGTCAACGCCTTTGTTTTGCAGGTGCGAAAAGGGTTTGACGCGCTGTCGGCAGCACCTTCGCTCCATAATGCGGCGGCGTCCATACGTCGTTCGCGCAAAGAAAAGGGGCGGGCAACGCGCGCTGCCCACCCCCTCAAATCTGTTGCTGAATCAGCCGATCAGGACTTGGCAGCGATCCATTCATTCACCCGCCGCTCAAGGATAGACAGCGGCTGCGAACCCGAAGCGATCAGCAGGTCGTGGAAGCCCTTGATATCGAACTTCGGCCCCAGATCCTTTTCGGCCTTGCGGCGCAGTTCCATGATCTTGAGCATGCCGATCTTGTACCCCGTGGCCTGCCCCGGCAGCGTGATGTAGCGGCGCACTTCGGACCGCGCAGATTCCAGCGGTTGGCGGCCGGTCTGGTTCATGAAGGTCACCGCCTCGTCCTCGGTCCAGCCCATCGCGTGGATGCCGGTATCGACCACCAGACGCGCGGCGCGGAACAGTTCTGCATCCAACCGCATGAAATCGGCGGCAATATCCGGGAACGCGCCCATTTCCTTGCACATCGCTTCGGCATAAAGGCCCCAGCCTTCACCGAACGCGACATAGCCGGTGACGGAGCGGAACTTTGGCCCGCCCTTTTGCCGCACCTGAATATCGCCCTGCATGTTGTGACCGGGAATCGCCTCGTGACACATCAGCGTGTACATCGCCGCCGGGTCTTCGGTATCACCAACGAGGTGGACATACGTGCGTGCAGGCCGCGTGCCATCGGGGCTGGGGGCAGAGGCATGCGCTGCACCGCCGGGCACTTCGGAAAACGCTGGTTCGCGCACCACTTCGATGCGGTATTCGGGCAGCGTGGCGAAGTAGTTGGGCAGCATCGTGCGCGTCTTGGCGACGAAGGCATTGGCGGCGGCGAGGTATTCGGCGCGGGCCGCATCGTCCCACGGCTTGGGCGGGTGAAGCTGCGCGCGCTGGGCATAGAACGCATTGCGATCAGCCACACCGGCCTGCCGTGCAAGCGCGTCCTGCTCCGCTTCAATCCGGGCCACTTCGGCGCGGCCGATCTTGTGGATTTCGTCGGCGGTCAGGTCCGTGGTGGTGTTGAGCTTCAGCGCATTGGCATAGAACGCCGTGCCGCCGGGCAGCGACACTGCACCTACCTTGCCGCTGGGGGCCAGTGGCAAACTGGCCTTGCCCCACGCAATTACGCGCTCATAAGCGGGTTTGAGATCGAGGATCGCGGTGCGCGCTTCTGCAAGCAGGGCGTCAGCCTCGGCCTGAGGGAGCTTGCCGGATGTGACCAGCGCGGCGGTCTTCGCCTTAACATCGGCCCACAGCGCGGCGTCCGGCCCGTTGCCATAGGGCGCGCCGCCGATCAGCTTTTCGCTGCCGGTGATGACCGTTTCCACCTGAAACTTCGGTGCGCGGATGCCAGCGGCCTCGCTCGCCTTGGTGCGCGCAATCGCCACATTGAGCACGGCGGGAATGCCGCGCAGGCGGGCGATGTAGTTTTTCAGGTCCGTCACATCCGCCACGCCATGCGTGTTCACAAGGAAATCGGGCAGCTGGCTGTGGACCGAATAGAGCCGCGAATAGAGCGGCGGGCGATACTTGCGATCCGTGTTGGAAAGCGCGGCGCGATCGGCCTCAAGCGCCCAGATATCGAAGTTCACCTGTCCCTGCGGCGAAAGCTTTGCGCGGTCAAACTGCGCCTGCATGCGCTTTGCGCTGTCCTGCCGCCAAGCCACTTCGGCATCGGAGGCGGCATCGGAAATGTCGTTCCACCTGTCGCCGCCGTCCTTGATGCCAAGCCGCGTGGCAAGCTGCGGCTGCTGCTTTACCCACGTGGCGAATTCCGCATCGAGGAACGCGGTCAGCCGCGCGTCTTCGCTGGCGGTTGTTGCTTGGGCGGCGGGCGCTTGTGCCGATACAACTGCGGGCGAGAGCAGGCCGATGGCGACAGCCAGCAGGCTGGCGGTGATGGTAGGCTTCATGAAGGTTCCTCTGCCAAGATGGGCGGCGATGGGTTGAGGCAGTCCGGCGCGATGCAACCGGCCTGCGATGCCGCCCGTTCTGGCGCAAGAACAACCGGTTGCGCAACCCGCCAATCAAGACAAATCGTCACATCTGAAACTGCCGCTGCCCAAATGCCGCATTCCCGCCCACCACACGGTTGACGGCGCGCCCCCGATCATGGCAGAGGCGCACCCGGTCCGCACAAGCCGGACCTTGCGCCTCAAATGGCCGCGTGCGGGTGTAGCTCAATGGTAGAGCAGCAGCTTCCCAAGCTGAATACGAGGGTTCGATTCCCTTCACCCGCTCCATTATAACTTTAGCTTCGCGTAACGCCCGATGTTGCGTGTTCCGGCGTGGAACCCTCGAGTCCTTGTGGCTCTCCGCGCCAAGGCGCTACGAGCGTGGTTCGATTCCCTTCACCCGCTCCATTTCCCTGTTCGCTAATGTTCGCATTGGTCTAGACCGGTCACTGAAATCTACGGTATTCAATGGTTGTCAGACCGAAGGCGTTCAACGTCGTCTGCTCACAGTCACCCTCGGTTGGGGGCAAGCTCTGGCGGCTCAAGTATCGGGTAGATGGCCGCCAGAAGCTGCTGGCCGTACCCTACCACCTTACCGTGACACCTGCCTTGGCCGCATGGCTGCGCGCACCGTTGCGGAAGCTGCCGTCATAGCCTGCCCACAAGTGGACCTTGCCACTGACTGCAGCATCTAGCGTTCCGCCAATTTCGGTAACCGTCCGACCCACGCGAGGGCCGAATGCTTGCATCACCGGGCCGGTGGGGGTGCTGGCGAAGACGAGGTCGGCGGTGCCGCTGGCGTCGCCACTGTCGCGGGCAATACGGCCATAGACGCGTGGGGTGAGGGTCAGTCCGCCGAGATTGATGCCAGCCTTGGCCTCAAGTCCGGCATATATCCGCGTGCGGTTGACGGTTTGCGCTAGGCCAAGCAGCGGGTTTGGGCCGCCCACTTCGGCAAAGCGCTTAAGCCTGGCTGAAGTGTGGCGGATGCCGACATGTGGGGTCAGGTTGGCGCTTTTGCTTAAAGCCACCGCATAACCCGTCTGCGCGCCGAGTGACCAGCTGTTCACATCGCGCGATCCGGTAGCGGGGGTTGTTGGCGTCAAAAGCGATGTGCGCGCCGTGCCAAAGCCGTAAAGTGCAGCTCCGCTCAGCGAGAACCCGCCGTCGCTCCATCCGGCGAACAATGCGGCTTGCGTATGCTTCAGCATCAGCGTTTCGGGATAAAGCGGATCGCGGACGGTGTAATCTGAAGTGCCATGATCGACCGCAATGCCGATATGTGCAGCGTCACCCAGTGCCTGTTGCAGACCAAGGACGAAGCCGTTGCTGTTGCCCTTGACCCGCGCAACAAAGATGCTGGCGTCGGCATCAATCGAACTGCGGCTGCCGAAATAGCCGCCAAACATCGTTAGGCCGCTTTCGCCGCCGCCGAGGCCGGACTCATCGCGCACAGGCATCGTCGCGCGGGTAATGCCGCTTGCTGCCGAAGCGTTGCCGCTATTCATGCCGAGCAACTGCCCAACCAACCGGTCGCCGCGTTCAAAGGCGGCGGGGCCGACCAGCGCATGGGCGGTGCCGAACTGGTTGCCGGCGGTGGCGGAGATTTGCCAGCGGGCAGTGATCAACTGGTTGACGGTTTGCGTGGTTGTGGGCGTCACGCTGTTGATCGTGTTAGTGAAGGTGTTGGTGTTGATGACGTTTGCACCCACCGTCACCGGGGTTCCCGGAAGCGAACAGCCGGTGGGGTTGACGCCATTCGCCGCCGCCGTAGCGCAAGTGCCGAGATTGCCCGTAGCGACAATTGCGGGGCCGTTTGTCACAACGGTTGCTGAGGTCACCTGCGTGCCAGAGGCGACATCCACCGTGTTGCTGGTGCTGCCGAGCACCGTCGTGACGTTTGAGATCAGCACCGGCGCGCCAATCACCACACGGCGCAGGCCGCTGGTCTGCTGCAAGGATGCCCGCGCATCGGCCAGCGCAGCCACGCCAAGGCTGCCGGTAATCGTATCGCCAACGGTGCGGGTGAACACATTTGTGCCATTGAGCAGGGCATCGACCTGCGTGCTGAAGGTCTGGTTGACGATCGAGGTCTGCGTTACCCCCGGCAGGGTGAGCGTAACGACCAGTTGCGCCGAGGTGCTGAGCATCGTTGGGGCCGCGCGCCGAATTTGCAGCACGAACCCGCGGACCACCAGAGGAAGGCCGAACTCATCCAGCCCGCCAGCCGCGTTGAAGGCCCCGCCGGTGATGAACTCACCCGTGTCGGAAATGTCGTTCAGATCCGTCAAGGTGAAACCATTCAGGCCAATTCCGGCATTCTGGACCAAGGTTTGCAAACTCTGGATGCCGCTGGCCGTTTCCCATAGCCACGGCCCGCCCGTCCCCTGTCCGCCAATGATGCTGCCATTGTGGCTGGCGGCTGTGGCAACGGTAATCGCACCAGCATTGTCGAACCCGGGCACGAACCCGAGTGCCTGAATACCGCTGGCGCGCCACAGCACTGCCTGCGTGCGGCCATCATTGCCGCGCGAGCTGCCGACGATGGTTGAGCCATCGCGGCTTACTGCGACCGCGGCGGCTTGCCGCCCCACGGTTCCATTGAGCGGAGCCGCCGACAGGTCAGGCAATTGGGTCAGGCCGGTCGCTGCATCCCAGCGAAACGCGCCCTGATTGATGGCATCACCATTCTCATCGAAATTGGTTGCCACAAGATCAACCGAATTGCCGATGATGACATCGCCAGCGCCGTTGATGCCGCTCACCATCAACGAGACAGTCGCGCCCAGACTTCCCAGAGACTCGTATCCGCCAGCAACGCTGAAACGATGCGCGCGGGACAGGCGCGGCGCCGGATTGCGAGAGCCATCGGGCAGATAGGGGAGCGGCGAGCTGGAAACGGCAAAGAAGCTGCCATCACTGTTCACAAAGGCGGAAGGCGCGCCGCCAAGGCGTCCAACAAATTCGGTTTCGGATATTTGCGGAAACAGCACAAGTCCGGTCGCCTCGGTCCAGAACACCGAACGCGGGACATTGAAGGTGCGCAAGGTTGTGCCGTCCAACAGTGAGATGCGCCCGTTGACGCTGCCGGTGATCGTCCGGCCATCACCGCTTAGGTCGAAGGGTGTAAACTGGCGCGCCTCCTCACCGCCCGGCAAAGTGGGGCGACCAATTGCAATCAACCGCGGCACGCCGTTCACCCAGACCCAGATGTTGTTATCGATCGAAGTCCCGACATTTCCCGCAGGAATGGGTTGCGCCAGCACACTTGTGCCGTCGGCAGAAATTGCTCTGGGCAGGATGAGGCTGTCAGCTCCGATTTCGCCGTTCGTCGCAGGTGTCTCCGGGCCGGAGAGTATCGTTACGCCTGAGGCCACACTCTGTGCGCTTGCCACCTGCGGCACGACGAATATCGCCAGCGCCGTTGCGCCAAGCAGAACGGATTTGGTGCGTTGCATCGTCGTTTCCCCGGTTGTCCTTTGCAAAGGGGCTAACAGCCCTGATGTGCGGTCCGCCATCGGTCAGATGGGGGAGCCAGATGGGGGAGGCAGACGGTGTTTGCTTCCCCCAAATGGGGGAAGCCATGGCAATCGTTGACGTAAGGCAGCGGCGGGCGCAGTTTCGCAACCGCAATGAACGGGAGCACTTTAACCGGGGCAGACGTGCCTTTAGTGGATGCAGCAGACTATGCTGTGCGCCATCCGCTGCGTCCGCTTATCCTGGCAGGGGCAGCAACGTGGCTAACATATAGCGTCTTTGCCATTGTCGTTTGGTGGCTGATCCATCCTTACGCGACTGATGTGCGCATGTCGGCCTGGGTGGCTTTCACCAGTGTGTTTTTGGTAGCCTGGCTCGGCGTTGTACTGACCATGGTCTTTCGGCAACCGGGGCCTGAGGAAAGCGTACGAGTATGGGGTGCCGCCGCGCGGGTTATCATTATCCTATCGCACATTCCCACGATTTGGGCGACGTGGTTTCTGTTCCGGCACTGCCCCGTAACAATTCAGTTCTTGCTTGGCGGCATGTTCATGAGTTGCTCTTCGGCGCAGATTATCTGCAGCCCCGAAAATGTCCTCGCCAACAGGGTGGGCGTGATCCTTGCCACTGTCCCGCTGGCGCTCTGGTTCATCACATCGGGCGGCAATCTTGGCGGGATCTTTGCAATCGGTATCGTTGGATTAGGGGTGCTGTATTTCTTGTTCTGCGATATCGTAAGCAAGCCGCTCGCCGAGACGGTGGCTGCGCGCCTTGAAAGCGAAGAAGCAGCGCGGCGGCTTGCAGCGGCGCTTGCCGATGTTGCCGAGGAACGCGACGCCAAAACCCGGTTCATTGCTGCTGCTTCGCACGATCTGGGCCAACCGTTGCAGGCAGCCAGCCTATTCTTTGACCAGACGCTGCGCGCGCCCGACCCTGACCAGCGCAGCCGAGCGGCTGACGGCGTGCGAAGGGCATTTGCCTCGGCTGACCAGTTGCTATCGCACATGCTCAACCATTTGCGGCTGGAAGCCGATGCCGTCGACCCGCATTTTGCGCGTTTTGCGATAGGCCCGGCAATGGCGCGGATTGCGGCGCAGTTCGAACCTGCGGCAAGCGCTGCAGGGATCGAAATTCGGCTGGTCAGGTCGCATACGCGTTTGCGGCTGGACAAGGTATTGTTCGAGCGTGCGCTGGGCAACCTCGTAAGCAACGCCATTGAACACAGCGGGGGCAAGCGGATCCTCATGGGTGCTCGTAAAGATGGCGACCGCGTCCGCATATGGGTGATTGATGATGGCACCGGCATCGCACGCGTCGATGCGGGGCGGATATTCGACGATTACTATCGCGGCTCGGACTCTCGTGCTGCGGTCAAAAGCGGGTTCGGTCTCGGGCTGTCATCGGTGCGGCGGATTGTGGCGCTGATGCATGGCACAGCAGGGCTCGATCTACGCTGGTTACGCGGCTCGGCATTCTACCTCGATTTTCCGGCGGCTCACCACGCCAAGGAGGAGACATCATGAAATCCTGCCTGATTTGCGACGATCACGCATTGGTCCGCGAAGCACTGGCCGGAACCGTTCGCATGGGTTGGCCCGACGCAAAGGTTGATCGCGCAGGCGACTTTCCCAGCGCTTGGGCCATGGCGATCGAGATGTGCTATGACCTGATCGTTTGCGACCTGATCATGCCGGGCAGCGGTCCGCTGGCAGGTATCGACGGCATTATCCGCGCTGCACCGAACTCGCCGCTGTTGGTTGTAACCGGGACCGAAGACGACGCATTATTGCTCGACCTGCTCGACCGAGGTGTTGCTGGGTTTGCGCCCAAGACCGCGAGCGGGGCAATCATTGAGGCAGCCATGCGTCTGATCCTCGCCGGAGGCCGTTACCTACCGCCGCGCCTTGCTGAAATTGCCTCGGCCCGCATCGAAGACGGTTCGGTCACCGCCGTCCGCGATGACGTTGCCCGCCTCGCTGAAAGCCTGACCGAACGCCAGATGCAAGTGCTGCGCCTGATGGCGCAGGGCCTATCGAACAAGGAGATCGCCCGCACCCTCAATCTCGCGCCATCAACAGTGAAAACGCACCTGAGCCAGCTGCTGGTTCACTTGGGCGCAACAAATCGCACCGATGCTTCGATCAAAGCAAGGATGCTCGATCTGGTTTGATGTGTCGCGATTCAAGCGAAGTTTACGTGGTCAGTGAGCAAGTAGCTCAAATCCGGTCGCCGTCGCCGCCACATCCGCCGTTTTAGGAATGACAGGTTTCAGTGCACCCGGCCGTTCCCGGTAGAGGTCGCGAACGACGGCCTAGTCCCAAGGGTCCGAGTTCGGCTCCTCGCCGGCGACGAGGAGCCGAGGAGCTCAAATTTCAGTGTTCTCGGCAAGAGCGAGCGCGTCCTCCACATCTGTTCCGAGATAGCGCACCGTATTCTCGATCTTGCTGTGGCCGAGGAGAATCTGGACAGCGCGCCGGTTGCCAGTTGCCCGGTAGATGATCGACGCCTTTGTTCGTCTACAAGTCGGGCGTATTGGCGAGTGCTGAGATGACCATGATTGGCCATCAGAAGAACGCCTGTCGGCCCAATCGGTAAATTCCTATGAGTCACGTGCCGACCAGACCCGGTTGTCCACGACCGCCAAATTGAACGTCTGGTTCCGCCTGAAGCCGCCATGCCGCTTTCGAGAGCGTGCATCACCCCAGATTCTGACCGATGATGGGTGGTTATGCGCGGATACAGGAAACCGATGGCCTGATACCCAATTCCGTGCTCATCGACATGTTCAGGCTCCTGAAGGGACGCGAAGATGGGTTTCGCGTGACGCCAGGTACCGCCCTCAAACATGATCGGACGGGATCAATCGTGTATGTTCCGCCGCAGGACGCTCGAGACATTGTTGCGCAGATGACCGCTCTCGAGCGGTTCGTGAACGACGACATGGTCAGTGATCTTGACCCCTTGATCAAGATGGCTCTGATCCATCACCAGTTCGAAAGCATACACCCGTTTACAGACGGAAATGGTCGCATCGGCCGCATTCTCAATGTGCTTTATCTGACGCGTACCGGTTTGCTGGCCATCCCGGTGCTTTACCTTGTCCGACATGTCACGAGGCATAAGGCTGATTGTTATCGCCTGCTCCAGGCTGTGCGTGACAGCGGCGGGGCGCAGGGAGCATGGCAGGATTGGGTTGAGGGCGTAGCTGGAACAGCGGTAAACACGCTGCGCATCGTCGAAGGTAACCGTGACCAGATGGCTCGAGCAAAGCACAGGATGCGTGCCGAATTACCCCGGCTCTACAGTCAGGAGCTTCTCAACAATCTGTTCCGGCATCCTTACACACGCATCGAATACGTCCAGCGCGATCTGGGGCTGAAGGCCCGTCAGACCGCAGCAAAATACCTGGATACACTAACGGAGCATGGGTTCGTGGTGAAGCAGCGCGCCGGCAAGCATAACTACTATATCAATACCGAACTCGTCCGACTGTTCCTTGAGGTGTCAGAGGAAGGATAGCATGGACAACGTTATGCCCTCACGTCCGCGCTGAAAGGTTGTGGGGAAACTTGCCAAGCGAGGCCACGAAAATGACTGCCGTCTGATCAGGCCCCGATTTGGTCTTACCCGCTGGTGGACCGCTAATTGAATGGCGTGGGTTAGGCGGCGAGCCTGATATATCTGCCTGATCTATGGCATCGGCAGGGTCGTGCTGCGCCCTGCGTTGCGACAAGTTGCAGCCACGCGCAATGCCGAGATGTTCACCGCCGCGGTTCTGCTTGCGGTTGTCGGCGTTTCCGCACTTACTGCTGCATTTGGCTTGTCGATGGCATTGGGAACGGCACCTTGCAGATCGATCTGGGTGGCGCCTGCAATTCGGAACATTTGCTTGGGCGGCAATATAGCGGTTGAGGTGGCCAACTTGATTTTGTGCGCGGCGCATCTGCCTCGCGCGGCGGCAAGTCGATCATGGCCTGTCAGTCGACAGCTTGCGATGGCACAGTATCGCGAATCGTCCCCATGCACGATGGTCCTGTCACCACGCCTCGCAATGATACACATATGGTCGTGACCGAACATGGCTGGGCTGATTTGCGCGGAAAGTCCGTCCATCAGCGCGCTGATGCGCTGATCGGGCTGGCACACCCGAAATTCCGGGACGAGCTCGCCAATTCACTCCGCTAAGCTGCCCGTCACGAACTCACGGAGTTATGGCGATTTTCAGCACACCATCGCGTTGGTTGGCAAACAGGTCATAAGCTGCCTCGATCTGATCCAGCGAGAAGCGGTGCGTGACCAGCGGGCGGGTGTCGATACGCCCCGAGGCGATCACATCCATCAGGCGGCGCATTCGCTCTTTGCCGCCGGGACAGAGCGTGGTGCGGATGGTGTGATCACCAAGGCCTGCCAGAAAGGCATCCAGCGGAATCTTCAAGTCTTCTGAATAGACGCCGAGCGAAGAGAGCGTGCCGCCCGGACGCAGGACACGCAGTGCACCTTCGAACGTCGATTGCCGTCCCAGCGCCTCGATCGCAACGTCGACGCCGCGTCCTTTGGTCAAACGCATGATTTCCGCAATGGGATCGTGTGTGTTGAAATCGATCACATGATCGGCGCCCATGCGCCTCGCCATCTCCATCCGCGCGGGCACACTGTCGACTGCGATGATCGTCGTTGCTCCCATCATACGCGCGCCCGCCGTGGCACAAAGACCAATCGGGCCTTGCGCAAAGACAACCACTGTATCGCCAATCTGGATTTTGCCGCTTTCTGCGCCGGAGAAACCGGTCGACATGATGTCGGGACACATCAGAACCTGTTCGTCGGTCAGACCTTCTGGAACGAGGGCAAGATTGGCCATAGCATCAGGAACAAGAAGGTATTCTGCCTGCGATCCGTCAATCGTGTTGCCAAACTTCCACCCGCCTAGCGGCTTCCATCCGTGCGGCGTGCCGGGTCCGTCCTGCGCATGGCATCCGCACAAAGCGGCATGACTGTGCCCTGACGTGCAGATGGCTCCTGCCACGACTCGCTGACCTTCGGCGAGGCCCTGCACCGCCGAACCCAGCTTCTCAATTATGCCCACTGGCTCATGTCCGATGGTTAGCCCTCTCTCAACCTGATATTCCCCTTTCAGGATGTGGACATCGGTTCCGCAGATCGTCGTCGTCGTTATCCGCACCAGCGCATCAAGTGGGCCGACATCAGGGATCGGTTTTTCGTCAAGGACAATGCGCCCCGGCTCGACGAAAATTGCAGCTTTCATTTTTGCCATAGGTCAGGTCCTTGTGTCGATCCCGCAATTGGGCGGGCAGTCATCCAAGCAGCTCAGATTGCCGCGTCGGACCTTGCCGAAATGCAAGGCGCATCTGCTTTTCGATTTCGACCAACGCGAAGAACGCAGCCCCTGCCGCCACGATCAGCACACCATCAGCCAGAGACACAGCCTCCGTCCCGAACACCTTCTGCAAAACCGGTACATAGGTGATGGCGAATTGCCCAACGGTCACGACCATTACGGACAACCACACCGCAGGTGTGGCACGCACAGCCTTCCACGTCAGCGACGTACCGTAGATATTGCGGATGAAGAACAGGTGGAAGATTTCGAGAACCACCAGCATGTTTACTGCCATAGTCTGCGCCAGAGCTACGGAATAGCCCTGTGCCCGGGCATAGGCGAAGATGCCGAACACGAATGCCACAAACAGCAGCGATACCAGCAGGATGTGCCACACCAGTTCCCGGCTGAGCAGCGGTGCATCACGCGGGCGTGGCGGACGCTGCATCGTGCCCCTCTCGCTCGGCTCGAAGGCCAGTGCGATGCCCAACGTGGTTGCGGTGATAAGGTTGATCCAAAGGATCTGCACCGCGCTGACTGGCAGGGTCATACCCGCCAGCAGCGCAACCATGACGGTCAGTGCCTCACCTGCATTGGTCGGCAAAGTCCAGCTGATGACCTTCTTGATATTGTCGTAGACAGTGCGCCCCTCGCGAACGGCTGCTGCAATCGAGGCAAAATTGTCGTCTGCCAGCACGAGTTCTGCCGCTTCCTTGGCGGCTTCGCTGCCTTTGATGCCCATGGCTGTCCCGGCATCGGCACGCTTGAGCGCCGGAGCATCATTCACCCCGTCGCCCGTCATCGCCACCACCAATCCGCGCGATTGCAAGGCGGTCACCAGGCGCAACTTGTCAGCAGGCGATGTGCGCGCAAAGACATCAACCCGCATTGCCGCCAGTGCAAGGTCAGCATCGGAAAGACCGGCAATATCAGCGCCGGTCAACACATCATCGGTGTTGCGCAGCCCGATCATAGCGGCAACAGCGCGGGCGGTGGCACCGTGATCGCCGGTGATCATCTTAACCGAGATCCCGGCACGGTGGCATTCGGCTACGGCCGCTATCGCTTCGGTGCGTGGCGGATCGATCAGTCCGACAAGGCCGATCAGCGTCAGCGTGCAGTCAAGATCCTTCGCGCCAAGAACGGTTTGCTGCTGCGGAACGGCCCGCATCGCAAGCGCGATAACCCGCTGCCCTTGCGACGCCATGTGCTCAATCTTGGCCTGCCAATATGGGGTGTCGAGCGGAGCGGTTCCGAGGCCATGTGTGAACTGGTCTGCACACATGGGCAACACAGCTTCGGGCGCGCCTTTTACGTGAACCAAAGCCCTGCCTGCAGGGTCATGGCTTAACACCGCCATATAGCGCCACACGGCATCGAACGGGATCGTATCGATGCGGGTAAAGACCGGCGCATCGTCACACTCCTCTGCCTCGATCTTGCCCGCCAGCGCCAGCAGCGCACCTTCCATCGGGTCGCCCTCGGCGGACCAGGTATCACCCCTGCGCACCAGTGCGGCATCGTTGCAAAGTCTGGCGCAAAGCGCGAATTCGGTCAGAACCGGGTAGCGCGCTGAACGATCTTCAGCCCCATTCAACCGAACGGCCCCGGTGGGGGCATAGCCTTGACCATTCACACTGAAGTGTCCGGCTCCGGTAGCCAGCGATCCCACAACCATCTCGTTGCGCGTCAGCGTACCGGTCTTGTCGGTGCAGATGACAGAAACGGACCCCAGCGTTTCGATTGCGGGCAAGCGCCGCACGATCGCATTGCGACGCGCCATGGCCTGCACGCCCACGGCCAGCGTGATTGTCAGCACCGCAGGCAAGCCTTCCGGAATTGCCGCGACCGATAGGCCTACAACGATCATGAATATTTCGGCAAAGGGCATCTGCCGCACGAATACGCCAAACACCAGCAGCCCTGCTCCGACTGCAAGAATGAAGGCGGTCAGCCAGCGGGCAAACATGTCCATTTGCCGCACCAGCGGCGTGGTCAGCGTCTCGACCCGTGCCAGCATGCCGCTGATCTGCCCGATTTCGCTTTGCGATCCCGTGGCAACGACCACACCCTTGGCCGTTCCTGCCACCACCAGTGTGCCGCTGAAGGCCATGGAGGACCGATCGCCGAGTGCTGCATCGCTTGCCACCGGAGGCGTGTCCTTGTCCGTGGGGACGGACTCGCCCGTCAAGATCGCCTCTTCAATTCGCAGCGCGCGCGCTTCAATCAGCCGCAAGTCGGCAGGAACCTTGTCCCCTGCTTCCAGCAGCACAATGTCGCCGGGCACCAGGTCTGTTGCCGCGATGGTTCGACGCGCCCCTTCTCTGAGCACAGCAGTATGAGGAGCCAGCATACCACGAATTGCCGCCATCGCATTTTCGGCCCGACCTTCCTGGATGAAACCGATCACCGCGTTGGCGATCACCACGGCCAGAATTACCCCGGTATCGATCCAGTGCCCAAGCATTGCCGTGGTCAGCGCCGAAGCCATGAGAACGTAGATCAGGATGTTGTGAAAGTGCTGCACGAAACGCACGAGCGCGTTGCGCTGCCGCGCCTGCGGCAGGCTGTTGGCCCCGAACTTGTGCAGTCGCTCCGCGGCAGTTGCTTCGTCCAGTCCACCGGGCGCAGCATCAAGCGCCTGCAGAACATCCTGCGTTGTACTTGCGTGGAATCGGTGCTGCGAAGCGATCATGGCCAATGCCCAATGTTAATGAGAAAGCAAAACGGGCATGCGGGGCGCCTTGAGCACAGACAGCGTTGCCCCGCCGAGAATGACATCGCGCAGTCGCGAATGGGCAAATCCTCCCATCACCAGCAAATCTGCTTCGACAGCTTCTGCTTGCGCTTGCAGGACATCACCTACCGGCCTGGCTTGCGCCAGGACATGCTGCACCTTTGCAGAGATACCCCGCCTCGCAAGCGTGTGCTCGACATCACTGGCAGTAAGGCTGCTTTGGATCGTCTTCTCGTCGCCCACAACGATCATCACGATCTCCTGCACCTGCGGGAACAATGCCAAAGCATCACCCATAGCCCGGGCGGCCACCCGGCTGTTGTCCCAGGCGACCGCGATTTTCCTGCCAGAAAAGGGGCCAGCAAAATCTGCTGGCGCAACCAGCATTGGCCTGCCGGCTTCGAACAGAACGTTCTCGGCAATCATACGGTCCGACATAAGGCCTGTGCCATCCGCACCGATAACCAGCAGATCGTGCAGCCGTGCATGATCTGCCAGAAACCCTATCACCCCGCGCGAATGGTCGATACCTGTCAGCGTCTCAACCGGAATGCCACGTTCGGCAGCCTTTGCCTCTAACGTTTGGGCATTCTGCCTGTTTCGCTTTTCGCGCAGTTCCGACTGTTCGCACATTTGCGCAAAGTTGAGACTCGTGACACTCGGCGGCATGTTCGCTTCAAGATCAAGCAGCACGCCGGTCAGGCAGGCCTGCATCGCTGTGGAAACCGAAAGAGCCAGCGCCATTGCGCCCCGCTCTGCCTCAAAGCTATCAACTGTTGCATAAGTCAGGATCGACCGTGAATTGCAGCTTGAACCGGCGCTCGTCATCTCGTGCTCCTCGTGCTGTAGTGATCAACCTTGGATAGACCGGTTGACACAGCATTCTGGCACGGATGGATTGCAGGATATTGAGGTAAATCAATAATTTCTGGGATGATGCAGTCCGGCGGGCGTAGCAACACTTTATTACCGCAGAGCACTGCTCCAGCCAAACAGCCTGCAACTTACACAAAGCTCCAACCTGCGCGGATCGACTACGAGCGCCTGGTTACGCCCCGCCAACTTCCGCGGATCAATAGGCTCTGTCCTTAGGCGCGTGTTCGCGCATGCGGCAGCCGAGAGGATGGAGCAGCTATTGAGCGACCAGCCCGGCTTTCGAGAACAAGTTCTGTCCCTTATCAAGCAGCAGCGTGAAGCACTGCGGCTACCATCATTAACGACCGACCCCTTCTAATGTCCGCAATTGCGTCGAAGCCTGAAAGGCAGATTTTTCAAGATCGCCACGATTTCCTGCTATTCCGCAACCGACCCCTTTTCGGACGTAGCCGGACTCGCATACCATCTTCGAAGGCCGCCGCTTGTCCGCATCATTGATGTTGACCAAGTTTTATATTGCCCAGGCCACCATGAGTCCTGCGGCGAATACCCAGTCGAATAGAGCACAAAATGGGACATACCATTTCGGCATGGCGGTATCGACGCTGCGATGATGCGCAAGGTCCCAGAAACCGTGCAGGGCGTAGGCAATCACAATAGCCCAATGCCAGAAAGCCAAACCTACCAATGCGGCTGCCGCGAACATCAAGGCAATACTGCCCTCTGTCGCGAGCGCCTTACTCCGCCCATCCTGAACAGCGAAGCCTACGTAGATGCCAGCTACGAGTGTAAGGACGATGGCTGCAAGCTGATGCGATATGTTGTCTGGCAAAATGAAATGCGCTGGAAGGCTAACGGTAGCAAAGAGTGCACCGATACGAGCGGGACTTTTGCCCATCAAGTTCTCAAGGTTCGAAATCGGCAATTCCTCTCGTCGCGTCGATAGGAGGCGAGTCATTCACCATTCGGTTGGAGACCTGCACCGTGTATCATTTGCAAGGCCAAAATTGAAAAGCGGACTGACAGCAATCCACCCAAACCCGGTCATTCCGGTTCAACGGCCGCATCCCCGAAACCTGTCCGGCAGCTTCATCGGCTTTTTTGCCAAAACCGGAAATTCTTGTGTCGACCCCATTTACGACATATCAGGCGTAAATGGCGGCCTCTGAACTAGCTAATCTCTGTTGGCGCTACACTCTAGGTTTCACGGGCTGCGCGAGAGTGTTTCGATGATCTTGCAATCGGCAACTGTGCCTTGCTGACATGAAACAATGATACGACTGAGTTCGGATCTGAGTGCTCTCAAATCGCTGATCTTCAGGTCAACTTGTGCCAGATGAGCCTGTGATACAGCATCAATGGCCTCGCAGGATTGTTCCTTGTCGTCGGACAGTGTGAGAAGCTCGCGCAACGCCTCCAGTGTGAACCCCAGATTGCGTGCGCGGCGTATGAACGAGAGGCGGGCCAGATGATCTCCCCCGTAGGAACGGTAGTTGGCGGAGGTGCGTGCAGGCTTTGGCAGAATGCCGATCTTTTCATAGTAGCGCACTGTCTCCACATTGGTTGCGGTGGCTTTTGCCAGTTCGCCAATTCTCATGCCTTGACCCTGTAGTTGCTACAGGCTGTAGATAAATTTCCGACTCGTGGCTGTCGAGAAGGAATATCAACGTGGAAATCATTCAATCTGCACCGCTCGGCTCGATGGCTGCGGTTATCGTGGCGACCCTTTTACGCGGGATCGCAATACGGCGGGAAACCGGCGATCGCCCTTTTGCATTTTTTGAGGCAAAGGGCGTTCAGCGTATCGCGGGCCTGTCCTTCGCAGCAAGCATAGCCCTTCTATTTCTGGCCAGCCTGAATGCCGCGAAAGGCGCTGTTTCCAATCTACCACTACTAGCTGCCATCCTCGCGCTTCTTGGTTCGGCAATTGTGCTTCTGGCGCAAAAGCAGATGGGCCTTGCATGGCGGATTGGCGTGCGAGAAGGTGACGCGCCTCAGTTCATTTCACACGGACTGTTTCGGTTCAGCCGAAACCCGATCTTTGTCGGCATGATGCTGATTGGGTTGGCGAGTGCGATTGCGTCTGGCCTTTGGTGGGCCTGGGGTGGGCTTGCGGTATTTGTCGGATCATGCATCGCACAGGTGAGTTATGAGGAAGTTCATCTGGAACGTAGCTTTGGCAAGCCTTATCGAGAATTCAAAACTATGGTTCCCCGCTGGCTAGGGTTGAGCAATCGCCGGATATCTGTGCCCCATGAACTGATCGCCCTTGAAATGGCTGCCTTTCATGCTGCTACGAAAGGCGGTGATGTGGAAGCGGCATGGCTCCATCTTGAGCGTGCGCACATTATTTCCCAACCCTATTTGGCTCGGCATCTTGCCAGCCATTTCGCGATGTTCAAATTTGCCATGAGCCAACGAGATGCCAAGGAAATCATCGGACAGCTCGCCCGTCTTGCGCTGGCTCCTCTTGGTGCACTAACGGGGCGTATCCCTCTAGGAAACACCGGTCGATCCAATGTCAGTGCGTTCAAGCCGATGCCCATCCCAGATGATTTGAGCGAGTTACTGAGACCGAAGGGATAGTAGGCTGCCTTGTGGAGTGATGGAAACTTGTCCTTGCCTGCACTCAGACGGCTTAAGCCGCCATTCAAGTTTCCACCCAGCTTCGGTCACGCCAGGCCTCGCAAGATCATCCTAAAAGCGGACCTGCGGCTTTGGCCCCTGGTGAGCCAAGACCTGACGTTCAGCAACCGGCCCAGGAGCCGACAACCCAGACAGGCAATGCAGGTGCTCAGCAAGGCGCCCTATTATCGGTCGTTGCGGCTCGCCCGCTGATTGCCTGAAAGCGGGCATAGTTGCAATCGGCGCGGGTAGCTGGCCCGGGACTGCATTTCGCCTCGGAAATTGCCGCTAGCGTCAAGTGATATGGCACATTGAAAGCGACGGCCACGTTCTGAGATTTACCTGACGTTCCGTCGCGCCTTGTTCAGCGGCAGTGTCTTCGCCAATAGCGAGTTGATAGCGCCGCCGCCTCCGGCGTTGCGTCATCAATAACCTCTACGAACCGCAGGGCACGGAACGAAGCGATCGGGATTTCGTACCAGCGCTTGCGCCTTGGCAACATTTAGCGCGTCCATGCCCCGTTTGAACGCGGGATCGCCAAGTCGTTCAGACATGCGAGCGATCATCGGAGCATGGACGGGATCGCTGTAGGCAGCCTGCATGTAGCCCAGCCCTTTGAGGCCGTAGAAGTCGTAGGAAATCTGGGTTAGCGTTCCGCGTGTATCCAGATATGAGCGGAGGGAGGCGTCGGACAGTTCGCTTGGCACGTTGGCACTATCCTGGGCCGCTTGGATAAAGCCTTCGAGGTTGGTGCCGTTGATGGAATAGGAGGGAGCATAGTGCCCTTCGGGCTCACCATAGTTCATGGCTGCAAAGAAACATCCGACTTGGTCCAGTTCGGCAATCATGAGATCGGTTGGCACTTTGTTGGTAAAGCCGGATCCGTTCTCGGCCTGAAATGCGCCCTGACCATCCATGACAGCGGTTGTCCTGCGCAACATTCCGCTCTGCCCGCGATACTCCCCGCCCCGTAGGCTTAACCCATTCATGCTGGAGACGCCAAGATCTGGCTTAAGGAAACCTTTCGCGCGGCGCTTTGCGCTTCCATCGGCCAACCAGCCGGCCAATGTGTTCTTCTGGCCTTCGAATTCACGGTAAGTACGGCTTTGCCAGCGATGTTTGCAAGCCTCGTCACCGGTGACGGCAACTTCCACCATGCAAGCCATGGGGCTGCCTACCATCAGTGAAAGCGGCCGAATATCGAATTTGGCAAGCATAGTTCGCGGGTTCGCGATTTCTGACCAGTGCAGTGTCACCAACCCCACGATTGCCATTCCGGCCATGACCATTCCGTTGAATGTCAGGCCAAGAACGTTTTCAGCGGCACCTGCGCGCACGCGCGACAGAACCCTTGCTGCCGGCAGCTTTTGAAGAAGCGCGGCGGCCTTGGCTTCAGTTAGCGAACGCGAGCTATCCCAAGCTTCTTTCGGCAGGGCGTCTGGAGCATTGAAGACCATCGAACCAGTAACGCGAGCCAGCGCGGCGATACGTTGTGGAACCGTTGGATGTGTTGCATTTTCACCCAAGGTATCGCCAGCAATCATCATAGCATCGTCGCTGCGCCTAGCACCTTTGACTTCCCAATGCTGCTCAACCTTTACAAGAGCCGAAGCCATCGCTGCCGGGTTTTGGGTCAGTTGCACAGCTTGCGCATCGGCGATGAACTCTCGGGCCGACGCGATCTTCAAGCGCGAAACCTGCCCCGCCCGCAGCGCCAGATGACCGATGAACCCGCCTGCAAGCGTGAGCGGCAGGATTACTGGAATGACGATAGCCAGCACCACATGCACTATCGTGAACTTCAGCGGGTTGTTGCGGTGCAGCTTGCCGAGCGCATCCATAAATATGTTCGCAGCTGCCATAAGGCGGATGTCGCCATTGCGAATGTGGGCCAGTTCATGCCCCAGAACGCAGGCCAGTTCGACATCGGTTAGATCGTCAATAAGGCCACGCGTCACTACCACCACAGCCTTCTTGCGGGCAATGCCGCAGGCAAAGGCATTTCGCGCGTCTGATTCAATCACCCCTACAAAGGGGGCCGGCAGGCCCATCGCGGTAATAAGCGGTTCGATCAACCGGCACAGCCGAGGCTCATCGATGGCGTCTACAAAGCGGAAGCCGACAGCGCGCTTTACCGATTCGATATGCCAAAACATCTGCCATCCGAACCAGCCAATCGAGGTGAGCAGAACAACTGGGGTATAACGCAGGAAATACCCATTCCACCCAAGGAACGGCGCATGTTCGGGATCAACGAAGGTGAGCGGGAGAAACAGCGCCAGCGCTGCCATGGCCTGAACAGCGGTAAGAAAACCTATGAAAAGACCGGCAGAACGCCCGTCGTTGCTCTGGACCCAGCCGTAAAGGCCGATCGGTGCATTCTTCCCCATCGCCAGTTTATCGCTCAGAACGCAATGGCGACCGGCTCGTCGACCAGGACGCGCTCAACACCTAAATCGAAAGGCTGACGGGTGTTCATCCGCAACTTCTGCGCGACCAGAGTGCCTGGAAACTGGCGCGTGGCCGTGTTGTACTCCTCGATCGCAAGGTTATGAAAACGCCGCGCAGCAGTGATCCGGTTCTCGCAGTCGACCAGTTCCTGCCTCAGCCTAGCGAACTCGGGCATGGCCTTCATGTCGGGAAACTTGTCGAATGAAGAAATCAGCGTGTTAAGTTGCGCGGTCAGCTTGCCTTCCGCTTTGATGCGGATGGGCATCGACACCGTGCGCAGAGCCTCATTACGCGCCTCCATCACGCCGAAAAGCATTTCCTTTTCATAAGCAGTCGAACCCTTGAGCACTCCGACTAACCCCGGGATGAGATTGTGCCGGTGCTTGAGATGCACATCCACATCGGAAAACGCAGTCTCACAACGCTGATCCAATGCCACAAGACGGTTGTAGGTTGATTTGAAGCGGCTGTAGAACATCAATGCTATTAGCAGGATAGCCCCCAGGATGCTGCCTACGATCCACAATGCCGTTTCCATAACTACCCTCGTGTAAGTAACTGCTCAAGCACTTTAGAAGACCTCTGATTAAAACTTTTCTACTTTACGCCAATTTGGAAGATCTTTTACGCGATGTTAAACAGCGTCTCGCAAGATCGTGGTGTTGATCAGGAGATGTCCTAATGGCTGAATCGGTTTTTGCACGCGTCCGCCGCCTGCTTTCTGCTCGTATTGAAGACAGTGTTGACGCCATGGAGTGTGCCAACTCCGACGGCACCATGCGTGAGGCGATTCGCGAAGTATCGCGCGCTATCGATGAGGTTCGCTCTGATCAGGAAAAGGCGATGACCCGCCGTCTGCAAGCCGCCCGCCAGCAGGAGATGATCGCAAAGAAGGTCGATGAGCTGACCGCAAAGGCTCGGTTTGCGTTACAAGAAGGTCGTGAAGATCTGGCCGAAGGCGCGTTGAAGCGTCAGGTTGATCTTGAGGAACAGGCTGGCGGTCTCGATCAGGTGCAAAGCCTTGCTCGTGAAGAAGAGGCTCGGCTTGAGGAAAGCCTTTCAGCGCTCCGTGCCCGCAAAAAGCAGATGGAAGAAGCACTTGCGGCATTTGCGATTGCACGCACTGAGGCAAGCCTTGGCGGCGATGGCCACGCTGCGACCCGCACCGTTGAGAGGCAGGTTGAAAACGCCGAAGCTGCGTTTGATCGCGCAATGACCGGGGCCGGGGGGATTGGTTTCACGCGTGGTGATGCCGAAGCAATAAACCAAGTGGCCGAGATCGACACGCTGGCCAAAAAGGCGACGGTTGCAGAACGGCTTGCCGCGTTGAAGCTTTCGGCCTCGCAAGCAGCCTGAGCGGCGCACGCGGCAACTGACCAAACCAATACTCAAGGCGCGCGATCGTGATACGGAAACCCGACAGGGATTTGCAGCGCGCCTTCTGGAAAGCCGACGCTTGGCACGCGGTTTGTGCAGAGCCGCTATTTCGATGGACGTCGCCAGACAGTGAGCGTCACGGATTGTACAAATTCGTGGCCATCACTTTTTGGGCCTTCCTGCTCGTTTCAATCTGCTTCGCTCTGGGCGGAATTGGCCTGGCATTCGTGCTGTCAACTGTAGCGGTGATCGCGGGGGCGGGCGTGTTGCTACGTCGCAGCCTGATGTATTGGTCAATCCTGCGCTATGGCGCTTGGAAGGGAATGCCGCGTGAAATGAGCGCAATTCTGGAACAGCCCAGTGACATGGCTGCAGCCCCGGCCAGTTTCGCCCCTATGCCTCAGGGTTTTACGCCGGTCATTGGCGGATCCGATTGTTCGAATGCATTCGGGGAGGATAAGCAATGATCCGTCGTCCTCACACGAGCGAGTTTCAAGAGCATCAATCGATCGACTGGCTACGACAAATTGGCGAGAAGATCCTTGATTCTGCTCGTCGGTTGTCCAGCCATGTCTGGCATGTTTGGGGTTTTATCTTCATTCTATATGGCACCGCGACTGTAGCAGTTTTTGCTCTCGCGGCCATGGTTACATCAGGCACGGAAGAAGGATCCTCCCTGCGCGCGGCCATAGCAACAACGGCCATTACAGGCGCCTTGCTCTACCTGATCCTGCGTCCTTGGGTTTTGTCGAACTGGCGTAAGTCTGCGCTCTTGAACCAAGAGAGCAGACCAAACATCGACACACCACATGCGGTCGGTGGCACGCCGCCACCAACGGGGATAACTGGTTTTGGCAAGCGAGGTGTTGGTAAACTGTCTGAGGAGGCCAGAAGTGAAATGATCCGCAAACCGGAGCAGGCTGAACTTGAGGAAAGGCGGGTTATTACGGCCTTACGCCGGTCAGCAACGTCCCAATCCGAGGCAGTCTCCGATTGGCATCGGTGGTCCAGCCCGCAAGGTCAATTGATACTCGCCTTCTATCTCTTGATGTTCGGCGGATTGGCGGTTGCCACTGAAGGGCTGTGGTTCGCCGTTGCTGCCGGTCTGGCGTTTTTTGGCGGTCTTGTTGTCATACGGCTGATCAAATTTGCGTTTCGGTTTCTTCTGAACCTTAGGACGCATGGTGAAGGGAAAGCGGAATGATCCGCAAACCGACCGAAAAGGACTTCCGCGAAGGTGCCACTGTCGCCGTCTTGCGCGAAACCGGCCGGGTGGCCGTGGCCACGCGCGACGGCGCACGCAAAGGAGCGCAAGCGCTGGCATGGCTCTACGTCCGCTTCATCTTATGGGTTGGTGTGGTGGGTTCGACCATCACCGCGCTGGCGCAAGGGTCAGTAATCGGCGCACTGATGCTGGTAGGTCTGGCGCTGGGCATCCACCAGGTCCTGCGCAAAAAGGACCAGGCTCGCTTAGAGCCCGAACCGAAAGTTGTTGAGCAATACCAGCATGTTGTGATTCACGCCTCTTTGCGAAGAGATGGAGTGAATGGTGACATGGACTGGTATTGCCCGGCGCGAGCATAGCCGGGAGGGACTTCG
>Ga0209066_10000518_pt1 | contig 55738 bp, 39 predicted proteins | sample All_14_2_FD_187198 | JGI IMG/M metagenome (GOLD analysis project Ga0209066, IMG submission 187198) | Freshwater microbial communities in response to fracking from Pennsylvania, USA - Allegheny Zone_MetaG_DW_15 (SPAdes) (version 2) ...
GCTCTGCAGTTGGGTCGACACCCTCGCGGTGCATCCGTCGAACGCGGACGTGGTCTACGCGGGCGGCGCGACGTGGTGGGATGCCACGGTCTACAAAACCGAGGACGGCGGGCTCAACTGGCGGCGGACGTTCGAGTTCGGCGAGAAAGGGAACGCCCGCCACGCCTGGATCGACATGTGGGGGCCGAGCGTGACCTGTCTGACGCTGTCGCCCCGTCAGCCGGACAAGCTCTTCTTCGGCACGTCAGGGTACATTTACCGGACCGACGACGGCGGCGCGACCTGGCGCCAGCGCTACACGGCCGAGCGCTCGGACGGGAAGATCGCCGGCACGGGGCTGGAGGTCACCTGCCTGCACGGCGTGTTCCCGCATCCGCGCGTCAAAGGGCGCGTGTTTTTCGGATTCTACGACATCGGGCTGCTGGTCAGCGACGATGCGGGCGCGACCTTCAGCCGCCGCATGAAAGGCATTCCGCACGGCCATGACAATTCGTGTTTCACGGTGGCTTTCGACGGCGGCGGCAACGACGACTGGGCCATCGCCGGCTTTGGCGAATGGGGCCGCAACGCGGGGCTGCTCGCGGTGACGGGGGACGGCGGACAGACGTGGCAGCCGATCCCGCGGGATGCGGGTTTTCCTGATGCCCGTCCGCGCAACCTTCTCGTGTGGACCCCGCCCGTCGAAGGCGGTAACCGGTGCGGGGCGCGGCGCATCTTCTGCGTGGCGGAGGGCAAGGGCGTCTTTGAGGGTTTCTGTTTCTCGTCATACGTCTTTGAGCCGCGCAATGCGGGGCTGCCCGCAGAGCGCATCCGTTGCCTCGCCCGCGACGGCGGGACGCTGTACGCGGGGGCGGCCAGCGAGCGCGGGGAGCCCGGCGCGGTGTTCAGCAGCGCGGACTTCGGGAAGACGTGGCAGCGGCTGGACGGCGGCGCTCCGCTCGCGGACATCCGGCAACTCGCGGCGAAAGACGGGGTCGTGGTCGCCACCGCCCGCGCCTGCTGGGACGGCAAGCGCGCGCTTCAGGGGGGCGTTTTCGTGCGCGGTCCGTCTGAAACGGTCTGGCGCCAGGCCTACACGAACCGCTTTTGCGAGGCGGTCGCGGTCGATCCGCGACGCCCCGGCCGCGTCTACGCCAGCCTCCACGACCATCCCTATCACGACCGCTCGACCGGCGGCGGGGTGATCGGCAGCGACGACGGGGGCGCGACCTGGCGGTCGCTCAACGGCTCCGGCCTGACCTGCAAAGGCGTGACGTGGATAGCGATTAACCCTTTGGACGAGAATGAGTTGTGGCTCGGAACAGGCGGCCACGCGGCGTTTGTCGGCACGGTCGGCGGCGTCTTCCGGTGACCCGATTCCGGCGGCGGGGGGGAGCCTCAGAGAAAAGGTGGTGATCCGCGGCCGAAAATGATACATTAAGAGTTCAATTTTTTCCAACAGCGGAGAGACCATGAGCGATGAGATTCAGCCGGTCGGGACTGACGACCAGGGCATGCATAACATCAACATCGAAGACGAGATGAGCGCGTCGTACGTCGACTATTCGATGAGCGTGATCATCGGGCGCGCGCTGCCCGATGCGCGCGACGGTCTCAAGCCCGTGCATCGCCGCGTGCTCTACGCGATGAACGAGTTGAGCAACACCTGGAACAAGCCTTACAAGAAGTCGGCCCGCGTGGTCGGCGACGTGATCGGCAAGTACCATCCGCACGGCGACCAGGCGGTCTACGACACCATCGTGCGCCTGGCCCAGGACTTCTCGATGCGCTATCCGCTGATCGACGGCCAGGGCAACTTCGGCTCCATCGACGGCGACCCGCCCGCGGCCATGCGTTACACCGAAGTGCGCATGGACCGCATGGCCGAGGAGATCCTCGACGATCTGGAGAAGGACACCGTCGACTTCAAGCCCAACTACAACGAAGAGTTCATGGAGCCCACGGTGCTCCCGGCCCGGCTGCCCAACCTGCTGCTCAACGGCTCCACCGGCATCGCGGTCGGCATGGCCACGAACATCCCGCCGCACAACTTGGGCGAGCTGGTCGACGGCATCACGCACTTCGTCGACAACCCGGACTGCACGATCGACGACCTGATGCAGTTCGTCAAGGGGCCCGACTTCCCCACCGGCGCGACGATCTGCGGCACCCGCTCGATCGAGGCGATGTACAAGCTCGGGCGCGGCCAGATGGTCGTGCGCGGCAAGGCCGAGATCGTCGAGTACAAGAACCGCGAGGCGATCATCATCACCGAGGTCCCCTACACGGTGAACAAGGCCAGCATGATCGAGAAGATGGCCGACCTCGTGAACGAGAAGGTCCTCGAAGGCATCTCCGACATCCGCGACGAGAGCTCCAGCGACGGCATCCGCGTCGTGATCGAGCTCAAGCGCGGCGCGATGGGCCAGGTCGTCCTGAACAATCTCTACAAGCACACGCAGCTTCAGACCACCTTCGGCGCGATCATGCTCGCGATCGACCAGGGCCGCCCCAAAGTCATGAACCTCAAGGAGCTGTTCCGCTGCTACGTGGACCACCGCTTCGAGGTCATCACCCGCCGGACCAAGTTCGAGCTGGCCAAGGCCGAAGCCCGCAAGCACATTTTGGAAGGCCTGCTGATCGCGCTGGACCACCTCGACGACGTGGTCGCCATCATCCGCGCCTCCAAGAACCGCGACGAGGCCAAGCTCCGCCTGATCGAGCGCTTCGCCTTCTCGGAGAAGCAGGTGGACGCGATCCTCGAGATGCGCCTCTATCAGCTCACCGGCCTGGAGCGCGAAAAGGTCGAGGCCGAATTCCGGGAGCTGTGCGAGCGCATCGCCTATCTCAACAGCCTGCTCGCCGATCCGGCCAAGATCTACGGCCTGATCAAGCAGGACCTCGCCGACATCCGGGCGAAGTACGTCACCTCCACGAAGCGCGGCGACTCGCGCCGCACCGAGATCGTGCCGCTCGAGGGCGAGGTCAACATCAAGGACCTCATCGCCGACGAGCCCTGCGTCATCACGCTGAGCCAGCGCGGCTACGTCAAGCGCGTGCCGCTCACCACCTACCGCGAGCAGCGGCGCGGCGGACGGGGCATCACCGGCGCGGTGGTCAAGGACGAGGATTTCATCGACACCGTGTTTGTGGCGGAAACCCACGACACGCTGCTGCTCTTCACCAGCCAGGGACGCGTCTTCAAGAAAGAGGCCTACGAGATTCCCGAGGCGCCGCGCACCTCGTTCGGCAAGCCGATCGTCAACCTGCTGGAGCTCCGCGAAGGCGAGTCCGTCGTGGCCCTGCTGCCGATCCGCTCCTTCGAGACCGGCGAGGACGTCTTCTTCGCCACCGAGAACGGCATCATCAAGCGCACCGCCCTCGCCGAGTTCAGCAACGTCAACCGCAAGGGCATCATCGCGATCAAGTTCAAGGACCTCCAGGGCGACGAGGACGACGCCGACGCGCCGGACAAGGCCGAGTCCGCCGAGCAGGACGAGGCTTCGGAGCAGACCGCGAACGACCGCCTCATCCAGGTCCGGCTCGTCCGCGAGACCGACCACATCCTGCTGGTCACCGCCAACGGCAAGGCGATCCGCTTCCCCGTCTCCCTCAAGAAGACCGACGCCGACGGCGCGGAGCGCGAGACCAGCGTGCGCAGCATGGGCCGCGCTTCGGCCGGCGTGCGCGGCATCCGCCTGGCGTCGGGCGACGCCGTCCGCTCGTTCGACATCGTGAACGACGACGAGACCCTGCTGATCGCCACCGAGAACGGGTACGGCAAGCGCACCGAGTTCAAGGAGTTCACGCCGCACCACCGCGGCGGCGGCGGCATGATTGCCATCAAGGACGACGACGGCCGCAACGGGCCGGTCGTGGCCGCCCACGCCGTGCGCGACGGGCAGTCGATGATCTCGATCACCTCCAACGGCATGATGGTGCGCTCCCCGGTGAACCAGATCCGCGTGATCGGCCGCGCCGCCAAAGGCGTGCGCCTCGTGAACCTCGCGGGCGGCGCCACCCTGGTCTCCGTCAGCGTCGCCGACGCGGACGAGGACGAGGCGGCATCCGCTCCCGCGCCGGAAAGCGCGCCCGCGCCTGAAGCCGCGGTTGAGGGCGAGGTGCAGCCGGATCAGGCCCAAGAGTAGAATGTCGGTCCTCAAGTAGCCCGAGGCGTTCGCGCGATGAAAATCACGGTGATCGATTTTGAGACCGCGAACCCGAGCCGCGTCAGCGCCTGCTCCATCGGCGTCGCGGTTATTGAAGGCGGGGCGATCACGACGCGCTTTGAGCGGCTCATCAAGCCGCCTAAAGGGTTCGACGGGTTCAACCCGATGTTCACCGGCATCCATGGCCTCACGCAGCAGGATGTGCGCGCCGCGCCGGGGTTCGACGTGGTGTTCCAAGAGCTCCGCCCGCACTTTGAAAACGCGTTGCTTGCCGCTCACAACGCGGCGTTCGACATGAGCGTGCTCCGCGCCCTGCTGGCGCATTATGGCCTGTCACACGCGGGCAGCTACCTCTGCACGCTTGCGGTCGCGAGGGCCGCCTGGCCCCAGTTGCCCGAGCACAAGCTGGGGACGGTCGCCGCGCATCTCGGCGTCGAGCTGAAGCACCATCAGGCCGGGTCGGATGCGTATGCGGCCGCGCACATCATCCTCGCTCTGCTCGCGAAGAAACCGGAGCCGCCGCTGCAGGCGCTTCGGTCGTGGGTGAAGCCCTTCGCGCGGCCATAACGGGCGGCTGGCCCCGGCCCGGCTCGGTCGCCCTGAGCGGCGTGCCGCACAACTCGCTGTTGATCGTTTTCCGGATGCTTGTTACCATGCGGGCATGCGGGAACGGGGCAGAACAGGAGCGGGGTTGACCTCTGTCTATTCGATGCGGTGCGCCGAAGCGCTGGATCAGGCGCTGCACGCGACGCCCTTCTATGCCGCTTGGCGCGCCTGCGATCTCGGGCCGGACGTGCCACCGCAGCGCCGCTTCCACGCCTTGCCGGTGCTGACCAAGGCCGATATCCGCGCCCATTTCCCGCACGGCTTCGTGCCCGACGGCGTGGACTTCGAGGCGGAGCTGGCGGCGCGGCGAATCTCCTACGTCTCGACCAGCGGCTCGACCGCGGACCAGGTGACGCTCTTCTGGTCGCAGCCGTGGTGGGACGCGTCGGAGCGCGCCAGCTGGGCCTTGAACGCGCATCTGGCGCGCGTGGCTTCGGGCGCGCACCGCGAGGCGGTGCTGGCCTCGCCGCGCTGCGTGGGTCCTGCCGCGCCCGGCGAAAGCCTGCCGCCGCACGCGCGCACGCTGGGCCGCCTGCTGTTCCTGAACCAGACGGTCAATCCCGGGCTCTGGACGCGCGATGAGTGTCGCCGGATGCTCGGGGAGCTGGCCGATTTCCGGCCGCCCGTGCTGGAGGCCGATCCGTTCTATCTGGCCGCGCTGGCCGCGTTCGCTGCGGAGGAGGGCTGCGCCGTCTTCCAGCCGGAGGTGATCACCTTCACCTATTCTTATCCGGCCCGCGTGTTTCTGAACCTGATCCGCAGGGTCTTCCGCGCGCCGTTCGTCAGCTCGTACGGCTCCACAGAAGCGGGCTACGTGTTCATGGAGTGCGAGCACGGGCGCCTGCACCAGAACACGGCGTCGTGCCATGTGGATGTCGTGCCGCTCGAGACGCGGCCCTCCGGCGCGTTGCTCGGCCGCCTGCTGGTGACGCCGTTCGGGCATCCGGCGCAGCGGTTCGTGCGCTTCGACCTCGGCGACCTCGCGGAGCTCGCGCCTGAGCCGTGTCCGTGCGGCCGCCGGGAGGGGCTGACCCTGCGGGGCCTTGTCGGCCGCGCCGCGGACGTGACGGCCTCGCGCGCGGGAGGGCGGGTGACGGTCGCCGATGTCGACGCCGTTCTGGCGGACGTGCCCGGGCTCGCCGGCTTCCAGCTCGATCAGGCCGCCGCAGGGGCGGTCCGCGCGCGGCTGCTGTTGGTGCCGGGGGCGGCGGAGGCGGCCGTCGCCGAGGCCGCCCGCCGTCTGGAGGGGCTCTACGGTTTTCCCGTGACGGCGGAGCGCGTCGCGGCGCTCGAGCATGAGCCCTCGGGAAAAGTCCGCTTGGCGCGGCCTGCGCCGAAAGGAGACCGCACATGAGCGGCGTGATCTATCTTCTGGCGGGAAATCCGCACGCGCGCGGCCGGCTCGCCGACCCGGCCATGCGCGCGTTTTTCGATGAGGCTGGCGCGGTGCGGCCGCGCGTGGCCTACATCGGCGCGGCCAGCGGCGATGACCTCGGTTTCTTCGAGGCGATGCGCGCGCGCCTGCAGGCGAACGGGGCCGGCGAGGTCGACTTAGTCCCGCTCTGCGGCGGGACGGACGAAACTCCCGCGGCCCTGCGTCTGCTGGCGCAGGCCGACGCCGTGTTCGTCAGCGGCGGCGACGTGTGCGAGGGCTTGGAGGCGCTGCGGGCGCGGCCGGAGGTCGTGGCGAGTCTGCGTCGGCGGTATGAGGCGGGCGTGCCGTTCATGGGCCTCTCTGCGGGCAGCATCATGCTGTCGCGCGCCTGGGTGCGCTGGGCCGAGGCGCCCGGGGAGGCCGATGCCCTGGTCGACGGCCTCGGTTTCGCGCCGCTCTATTGCGACGTGCACGGCGAAGCGGAGGGATGGGACGAACTGAACGCGCTGCTGCGGCTGCTGCCGGCAGGCACGCTCGGCTACGGCATCCGGGCGGGCGGCGCGCTCAGGGTCTGCGGGTCCGTCGTGGAAAACGTCTGAACGCGCGGTCCGGAAACGGCCGCGGAAACGAGGAGGTTGACATGAAGCGTGTTCATGGGGCGGCCGCGGCTGCGGCGGTGTTGGCCGTGGCGCTCGCGTGTCTGTCGGGGTGCGGCCAAGGGCCGGCACCGGCGGCGGAGAAGAAGACCGCGGCCCGGGAGGCGCTTGAAGGCGTGACCGGGAAGACGGCCGTAGACCAAGGCCGTGCGGCGCAGAATCAGCTCCAGGCGATTGACCAGCAGCGTCGCAAGGAGATGGAGGCGCTCAATCCGTGACCGGGAGGGTTACGGGCGCGTGATCCTGAGGCGCAAGAAACGGCTGGGCGCGTGGGTCACCGGCACGTCGTGGCGGGTGGTCACTTGCCACCACAAGTTGCTGTCGGCGCGGGAGATCTCTGAGACGCCGTCGGCGCTCCAGAGGCCTTCCAGCAGATTGGTGCAGCTCTCGACGGCAAACACGAGGTCGGTCGCCTGCTTGTTTTGCCGGTAGTTCAGCATCAGGTAGGGGCTCCAGACGCCGCCGAAGGGGAGCCCTGCGGTGTCGTGGAGGCGCGGGTTCAGGCCCCACGCGTACTCCTGCAGGTTCGCGATGCCGTCGTTGTCCGGATCGTCCGCGTCGCCGGTAATGACGCCCGCGGCGATCTCGGCCGTCGTGAACCAGGTGGTCTTCCAGACCGTGTACGGCGCGATCAGGCTGACGGTGACGTCGTCCACGCAGACGCCGTAGCCGTAATTGGCCGTCCCCTCGAAGGCGATGAAGTAGCTGCGGCTCGGGGCCGGCAGCGAGAGGGTTCGTTCGGTCCAGCTGGCGACCTCGTTGGTGTAGGCCTCAAGCAGGACCCAGGCGTTGGTCGCGGCCGTGCGGTAATAGACGCGCAGCGTGTCCTGATAGCTGGTCGGGCGGCCCTTCATGCAGTGCCAGAAGGAGAGCTGGGCGACTTGCGGGGTGAGGCCGAAGTCGATCGCCGGCGAGATCAGCTTGGTCGTACGGCCCAAGACGTTGGAGTAGAACAGCGCGTTGTAGGACCCGCCGTGCGCGCTCGACGGGTTCTGGCGGCCGATTCCGCCATTGGTGCAGCCCCACGACGTGGTGCCCGTCACATAGGTCTGCGTCCAGTCGGCCGGGAGCTTGCCGGCGTTCTCAAAGGTCTCCACATAAGGGACGCTCTTGCGCGTGACGACCGCAAGCGCGAACAGATTGGTCGAGGCGCTGCCGTTGGCTCCCTCGACTCGGACGCGGAAGGAGAGGTTGGTCGCGGTGGCGGGGGCTTGGCCGCTGAGCACGCCCCCGCTGCTGAGAGACAGGCCGGGCGGCAGCGCGTTCGAGACGACGGCCCACGTGTAAGGCGCGGTCCCGCCGATGGCCGTCAACGTCTCGCTGACGGCGTCGCCGATGTAGTTCGACGAGAGCGTGCCGGGGGTTGTGATGAGGGGGGCCGACGAGGCGTCGACCACCATGACGTCGTCGACGCAGACGCCGTAGCCGTAATTGGCCGTCCCCTCGAACGCGATGAAGAAGGTGCGGTTCGGATTCGGCAGTGCGACCGTCTGCTGGGTCCAGGAGGAGATGGCGTTGGTGTAGGTCGCCAGCAGGCTCCAGGCGTTGGTTTCGCCCGTCTTCACGTACACGCGCAGCGCGTCCTTGGCCGTGCTGGAGCGGCTCACCATGCAGTGCCAGAAAACCAGCTGCGCGTTTGAAGGGGCGCTGCCGAAATCGAGCATGGGGGTGACGAGCCGGGTTTTCCGGTTTGGGGCGTTCGCCGTGGAGATGTAGAGCCACGCGTTGTAGCTGCCGCCGTGCGGCTTGGCGGGGTTGCTGTTGTAGCCGCCAGCCCGGGGGGCCCAGTCGCGCGTGCCGGTCAGATAGTCTTGCGTCCAGTAGGCCGGCATTTTGGTGCTGTTCTCAAAAGGCTCGGCGAGCGGCAGCGTTCTGCGCCTGTAGGTGGTGAGCGTCATCAGGTTGGTGGCGCACAGGCCGGCGCTGTCCGTGGCGGCGATCCGGAACGCGCTGTTGGTCTCCGCCGTGGGGGTGCCGCTGACCACGCCGCTGCTGCTGAGGGTGAGCCCGGCGGGAAGGGCGTTCGAGACGACGGCCCACGAATAGGGGGGCGTTCCGTTCGTGGCGGTCAGCGTCCGGCTGTAGGGGACGCCCGCGAACCCGGTCGCCAGCGGGCTTGTCGAGACGATGACGAGGCCGGACGGCTTGACTGTGAAAGTCATGTTGGTGGCGTTGGCGCTGAAGCCGCTGAACTGGATGCCCGACACCGTGCCGTCCCACCAGCGGGCCCGCGGCTCGTCGGTGTCGTTGAACCGGTTGAGGTAGCCGGGCGCCGTGTTGCCGCTGTGGAACAGGTCGTATGCGTCGCCGGAGTTGGCGTATTTCTGGAGGTCCCACTTGTTGTCCGCCTGGACCAGAGTGGCTTCGTAGTTGGCGTGGGTCGTGTTGTAGACCAGGCTTTGGTTGTTCTTGTTGCCCGCCTCGTCGATGTGCCAGATGGCGATGCCGGAGCCGGGGAGGAGGGTGGCGTCGCGCCCCCTCTTCTGCCGGTTTTCGACCAGGTAGTACTCGGTCGGGACGCCCGGCTTGACGAACCGGTAGAAGGTGTTGAAGCCGTCGCCGGAAGCGCTCAAGCTGGCCGTGAGGTCGGACGTGCGGTTCAGGTCGACCGTGGTGGCCCAGCCCGCCGCGCGCTTGAGATAGGCGCAGGCCTGCACCGGATTGGTGCCGCTGCCGCCGGAGTTCATCAGACAGAAGGCGCCGGCCCCTCCCGAGGAGTCGTACTCGTAGTCGTAGATGTCCGGGAAGCCGCAGAGCATGTGGCCGTTCTCGTGGCAGAAGGTCCCGAGCGTGAGCGAGCTGCCGATGTTGGTGATCTGATACTTGTAGAGGAAGACGCCCGCGACGAGCTCTTGCTGCCCGACGGTATAGAGCGACCACGAGTGCGGCCACAGACCATAGCTCCAGACGCCGCCGTTCCCTCCCGCATAGAACACGTTGCAGGCCACGGCGCGGTTGGAGGCGTCTCGGGTCAGGTTTGAAAAAGCCGGAGCGATCTCGGTGGCGTAGTTCGGCAGGGCCTTCATGAGGGCGATCGCGTCGCGGATCAAGTAGTTGGCTTGGTTGCCGGCATCCTTCGACGTGTCGTTGTAGGTGGACTTGGGCTGGGCCATGCGGACATAAGCGGTCACGATGTTCGTGTAGGTCAGCTGGTTGTTCGAAATGTCCTGGAAGTACTTCTTGATCGAACCGTTGTTGTTGAAATTCGTGTTGTTGTCGCCGTTGCAGTATTCGATGATCTTTGCCTGCGAAACGGTGTTTGTGTCGTCGGGAAAGTCGATCAGGAGGCAGAGCCCGGTTTTGTTGCCCGTGGTCGTGAAGGAGGGGGGCGACAGGGGCAGGCGCCCTGCCGCGGCCGCCTGCTCCGCCGCCCGCAGGTCGGCCTTTTTCTGGGCCCACTGAGCGCTGTTCTCCATCGCGTCGTCCCAGCGTTTGAAGCGCCGCTGCGTCTGCTCTTGGATCGCCACGGGGGCCATGCGGAGGTGCTTTTCCAAGCCCTGGGCGACGGGGTCGGCCTTGCCGACCAGCAGGGCGGAGGGCACCAGCCGTCCGTCCTGCGAAAGCGCGGCGTAGGCGTAGGCTTTCGTGGCCTGGTCGTAGACCACGGAGTAGCCGTCCGGCGTCTCGAACACGGCGTAGAACTCGTCGCCTTGGCCCCAGATCTCGATGGCCGTGCCGTCGGGCTGGACAAACGGGATCGTCGTTTCAAAAGGAGCCGCAGCCAGCCGCATCGCCGTCAAGACGGCGGCCGACAAGAGAGTGACCGCGAACAGCGATAGGGGTTTTCGCATGGGGGCCTTGGGGTGTGAGTCCTGCGACGCATCCGTCCGGCACAGGAATACTTGACCACATCGGAGCGCTCCGCGTCAACCGGAAAGCGCCCGTCCGGCCGCGTTTCAGGCATTCGACATCGCGCGCGGCTTCGGCTAACATGTTCGCCGTGTCCACTCTGCCCCAGATGTTTGGCGAGCTGCTGTCGCAGGCGCTGCCGCGCAAGGCCGCGCGGCTGGCGGCCCCCGCCTTGCCCGGCGCCAGCGCGGCGCTGGCGGCGGCGGCGCTGGCGCGGCGCGCGCCCGGCCGGCTGGCGCTGGCGGTCACGCCCGGCCCGGCCGAGCTCGAGCGCGTCTACGGCGACCTCTGCGCGCTCGGCCGCGAGAGCGGGGTCACGCCGGCGCTTTTTCCGCAGCAGATGGAGGACGACCCCGAGACGGCCGGCACGCGCCTGCGCGTGATCCGGATGCTCCGGCCCGACGAAGCCGAAGCCGCGGCGCGCGCGGCCACCGTCATCGTCACGTCGCTGCAGGCGCTGCTCCAGCCCGCGCCCGACCCCGACGCCGTCGAGGAGGCTTCGGTGCACCTCAAAACCGGCAAGCACTACGCCTTCGACGCGCTGGTGGCGCAGCTGGTGGCCGCCGGCTACGAGCGGGTCGCCGATGTGGACGCGCCGGGACGGCTGGCGGTGCGCGGCGGCCTGCTCGACGTCTGGCCTCCGGCCGCGCCGGCGCCTTGGCGCGCGGAGTTCTTCGACACCGAGCTCGAGTCGCTCCGCACGTTCGATCCGGCCACGCAGTGTTCGGTCGAGAAGGGCGAGTCCGTGTGGCTGCCGCCGTGTTCCGAACAGGCGCTGGCCACCGTGCAGCTGGTCGACCTGCTTCCCGAGCAAGCCGCGGTGCTCTGGCTGGACCACGACCGCATCCGCGCCGGCACGCTGTTTCCGCCGGAAGAGGTCAAGCAGCCGATGTCGTGGGCCGAACTGTCCGCACGAATCGACGCGCGCATGCCCCAGTTGCAGCTCTTTTCGGGCGACCCTCCGCCGGCCCGGACGCCGGCCCTGCCGCTGGAGATCGCCGCGCTGCCCGGGCTGGCCGAGCTCGGCGCCGGCGAGGCGCACCATCCCGAGCTGCTGGCCCAGGCGCGGCAGCGCCTGCTCGCGGATTTCGAGCGCCGCGCCGGGGCGGGCGAGACGGTGATGGTCTTCGCCGATACGGCCGGCACCTGCGAACTTCTCGCCCGCGAGCTGGGCGCCGGCACGCGCGTGCAGGTGCGGCGGGCTTCGCTCTCCGGCGGTTTCACGCTGGCCGGGTTGACGGTCGCGGCGCAGCCGGATCTCTATGCGGTGCGCAAGCAGGCGCTGCGCCGCCCTGCGGCGGCCGCGGCGACGCGCGGCGGCCGCGTCGAGAACGCGGCCGACCTCGAGCCGGGCGACCTCGTGGTGCACGTCGACCACGGCATCGGCCGCTTCCTGGGCTCCACCGAGGTGGAGGTGGACGGCCTGCGCTCGGAGGTGTTCACGATCGAATACGCCGAGGGCGCCAAGCTGCACGTGCCGGTTTCGCACGCGCATCTGCTCAGCCGCTACGTCGGCGTCGCGGGCCACAAGGCCAAGCTCCACCGGCTCGGCGGCCGACGCTGGACGCGCGAGAAGGCCGAGGCCGAGCGCGCGGTCGCGGATTTGGCGGCCGCGCTGCTCGACACGCAGGCGCGGCGCCAGGTGGTGGAGGGGCTCTCCTGCAACCCCGAGCCGCCGTGGATGCACGAGTTTGAGGCGGCCTTCCCATACCAGGAGACGGCCGACCAGGAGAAGGTCATCGCGGACGTCAAGCGCGACATGGCCGCGCCGCGCCCCATGGACAGGCTCATCTGCGGCGACGCGGGTTACGGCAAGACCGAGATCGCGATGCGCGCGGCGTTCATCGCCGTGATGAACGGGCGTCAGGCGGCGGTGCTGGTGCCCACCACAGTCCTCGCCGAGCAGCACTACGAGACTTTTACGGACCGCATGTCGGCCTACCCCGTCAAGATCGAGGTGGTCAGCCGCTTCCAGACGCACGCGAAGCGCAAGCGCATCCTGGCGGACGCGCGGAACGGCCACGTGGACATCGTGATCGGCACGCACGCGCTGCTGGCCGAGGACGTGTCGTTCAAGAACCTGGGGCTGCTGGTCATCGACGAGGAGCAGCGCTTCGGCGTGACGCACAAAGAGCGGCTGAAACAGGCGCGCCAGGTCGTGGACGTGCTGACGCTCTCGGCCACGCCGATCCCGCGCACGCTCTACATGAGCATGACCGGCGCGCGCGACATGAGCCTCTTGCAGACGCCGCCGCGCGAGCGCGTGGCGGTGGAGACCAAAGTCGCGCGCGACACGGACGCGGTGATCCGCACGGCGATCCGGCAGGAGCTCAACCGCGGCGGGCAGGTCTATTTCCTCTACAACCGCGTGGTGACGATCGGCCTGATGCAGCGCCGGCTGGAGAAGCTCGTGCCGGAGGCGCGCATCGCGGTGGCGCACGGGCAGATGCCCTCCAACACGCTGGCGCGGATCATGCGCGAGTTCGAGTCCGGCGAGATCGACGTGCTGCTCTGCACGACGATCGTCGAGAGCGGGCTCGACATTCCGCGCGCCAACACCATGCTGGTGCACCGCGCGGACCGCTTCGGCATCGCCGACCTCTACCAGCTGCGCGGGCGCGTGGGGCGCTCCTCTCAGAAAGGGTTCGCGTGGCTGCTGCTGCCCGAATACGGGCATGTGGACGAGGACGCGCGGCAGCGCATCGCGGCGCTGCAGAAGCACAGCGGGCTCGGCGCGGGCTTCAACCTCGCGCTGCGCGACCTCGAGATCCGCGGCGCGGGCAACCTGCTGGGCGCGGCGCAGAGCGGGCACATCGCCGCGATCGGCTTCGGCCTCTACTGCCAGCTGCTGCGCCGGACGATCGCCCGCATGAAGGGCGAGGCCCCGCCGCTGCTGGTGGACGTCGACCTCGCGCTGGACTTCCTCGACTTCTCGCCCGGGGCGATCGACCCCGAGAGCTCGGCCTGCCTGCCGTACGCGTATGTCGAGGACGAGGCGCACCGCATGATCCTGCACCGGCGCATCGCCGAGGCGGTGCACGTCAAAGAGGTCCGCGCCCTGCTCGAGGAGCTGAAAGACCGCTACGGCAAACCGCCGGCGGCGGTGCTGCGGCTGCTGCGGCTGGCCGAGCTGCGCGTGCAGGCGGCGCAGAAGAAGATCGGGCGCATCGAGACGCGGGACAACAAGGTGTATTTCTACCGCCAGCGCGAACGCTCGCCCCTCTTATGCAAGGGCCATATCCCCGCGCTGAAAGGCAAAGACGCCGAACAGAAGCTCGCCAGCCTCTTTCAGACGCTGCAGGCGCTGTGATCCGGGGTGTCACGAAGGCCCGCGGGTCCTCGGTGGCCTGGAGATCACCGATCTCAAGCAGGCTGAGAGGATCGCCGAAGAGCTGTCCGGACAGGGGCAGGGGCGGTCGTTCCCGGATGTCGAAACATGCGGGAAAAGTACACATTTTGACGCGTCGTTTACAAGACGGACTCACTGCGGAAGCGTAAGATTTCCCCACATGATCATAATGGCCGTTTGTAAGAAACGGTTCTCATTAACAGGGAGGCGATGATGAAGGCGCAGTCGGTCAAAGAGCTCAAGACGGTGAGTACCCAAGTCAAGAGCGTGGCGGAAGCCGCGCTGAACCAAGGCAACGGCGTGTTGCGGCTGGCCCCGAACTGGGTGCCGCGCTCCTTCCTGCACCCCGGGCGCCGCATCAAGCTGCACCCGGATGATCTCTATGCGTACGGGCTCAACCGCGGCGGCATCGACGAGCGTTGGTTCGGCTCCACCACCGAGGCGGCCAACGAGGGACGCGTGCCGGACGAGGGGCTGAGCTACGTGGTCTTCGAGAACAAGCGGGCGCTGCTGCGCGACGTCGTCGCCGAGCTGGGCGCGGTCGCGGTCGGCCCGAAGATCTGGAAGAAGTACAGCCGCTGGCCGGTCTACAGCAAGTTCTTCGACAACATGGGGCCGATCCCGCACCACCTGCACCAGGACGACAAGCTGGCGAAGCTGGTGGGGCAGGAGGGCAAGCCCGAGTCGTACTACTTCCCGGTCCAGAACAACAATGTCGGCAACAACTTCCCCTACACCTTCTTCGGCCTCGTTCCGGGCACGACCAAGGCGCAGGTGCGCAAGTGCCTCGAGAACTGGAACAAGGGCGACAACGGCATTCTGGACATCTCGCAGGCCTACCGGCTGAAACCCGGCACCGGCTGGTTCGTCCCTCCGAACGTGCTGCACGCGCCGGGCTCGCTCTGCACCTACGAGCCGCAGTGGGGCTCGGACGTTTTCGCCATGTACCAGAGCCTGGTCGAAGGCCGCGAAGTGCCGTGGTCGCTGCTGGTCAAGGACGTGCCGGCCAAGAAGCACCGCGACCTCGACTACCTGGTCAACACGATCGACTGGGAGGAGAACACCGACCCCGACTTCCACAAGAAGCACTTCCTCGCGCCCGTGCTGGCGCAGGGTTCGGAGGCCGAGGGCTACCTCGACTACTGGATCTGCTACGGCCGCGTCAAAGGCTGGCAGTGCGTCACCGCCAAGCGCCTCACGGTGCTGCCGGGCCGCACCTGCACGGTCAAGGACAACGGCGCGTACTGCCTGATCACGGTGCAGGGCGAGGGAACGATCAACGGGCAGCGCCTGGCCAGCCCCAACCTGATCCGGTTCCACGAGCTGACCGACGACGAGTACTTCGTGGTGCACGGCGCGGCGCGCGAGGGCGTCACGTACGTCAACACCTCCGCGACCGAGCCGCTGGAGATCCTGCGCTACTTCGGGCCCGAGGTGAATCCGGACGCGCCGGAAATCGGAGGGCAGAAATGAGCCACACCTTCCCGAAACTGCACAACGCGACCTGGCCGGGCGTGGTCGGCAAGGGGCCCGGCACGCCGGAGCCCGCCATCGACCTGCAGACCATGATCGACCTCACGGCCGCCGCCGAGGTGGACGGCGTGAAGTTCGACGGCGTCGACCTCTTCCTCTGCGCGCCGCACGTGGACATCGACTCGACGGACGACGACCTCGCCCGCCTCGCCGACGCCGTGCGCGCCAAGGGCCTCGAGATCGGCTCGCTGGTGGCGCCCGTGTGGGGGCCGGCCGGCGGCGGCTCGGCCTTCGGCCCCGCCGAGGAGCGCGCCAAGTTCGTCGAGCAGGTGCGCAAGGCGTGCCGCATCGGGCAGAAGCTGCGCGAGCTGGGCGTCCGGCCCTCCGGCGTGGTCCGCATCGACTCCTCGGGCGGCGTCGCCGACTGGGCCAAAGACCCCGCCGGCAACACGGCGCTCATCGTCGACACCTTCTCGAAGGCCTGCGACGTGGCGGAGGGCTACGGCGAGTGGCTGGCGGCCGAGGGCGAGATCTGCTGGGGCGGCATGCACTCGTGGCGCGCGATGGTGGATGTGCTCGAAGGCGTCAACCGCCCCAAGACGCTCGGCTTCCAGGCGGACATGGCGCACACGCTGCTCTATCTGCTCGGGTACAACGCGCCTGAGGCGCGCCTGGTGCCCGAGGCCTTCCAGTGGAGCGACACGGCGACCTTCCGGGCCGCCTACGCCCAGCTGGCCGCCGCGCTGCGGCCGTGGACGATCGACTTCCACGTGGCGCAGAACGACGCGACGGTCAAGGGCCAGGGCACGCACGACAAGACGGGGCGGCACTGCCTGCCAGACGATCCGAACGGCAAGCTGGACATCACGTGGTGTGCCGGCCAGTGGCTGCGCGACGAGGCCGGGGAGCCCACGCGGACCATCCGCCACCTCTGCTGGGACGGCTGCATGTTCACCAACGAGGTGATGATGAAGCCCGCGACGTGGAACGCGATCCTCGCCGCGATGATCCGGGTGCGCGACGCGCACGGCTGGAGCGAGTGAATGAACACGCGACGGAATCGGCAGAATCGAAGCGTTCGGTTCTGCCGATTCCATTGATTTTATCGAAAAGGAGCAAGTCAAAATGGCACCCCCAAAAAAACTTAACGTCGGCATGATCGGCTATGGCTTCATGGCCAAGACCCACAGCAACGCGTTCGCGAACGTCGGCCATTTCTTCGATGTGCCCTACGCGCCGGTGCTCAAAACGGTCTGTGCCCGCAACGCCGAGAAGGCCGGCGCCTTCGCCGCGAAATGGGGCTATGAGAAGGTCGAGACCGACTGGCGCAAGGTCGTCGCCGACCCGGCCATCGACCTGATCGACATCTGCCTGCCGAACAACCTCCACGCCGAGGTCGCCATCGCGGCCGCCGAGGCGGGCAAGGCGATCATCTGCGAGAAACCGCTGGCCCGCACCGCCGCAGAAGCCGAGCCGATGGTCGCCGCCGTCGAGAAGGCCGGCGTGCCGAACTTCGTCTCGTTCAACTACCGGCGCATCCCGGCGGTGGCGCTCGCCAAGCAGATCATCGACAGCGGCAAGCTCGGCAAAATCTTCCACTACCGCGCCAACTTCCTGCAGGACTGGACGATCAACGCCGACGTGCCGCAGGGCGGCAAAGACACCTGGCGCCTCAGCGTGGACGAGGCGGGCTCCGGCGTCACCGGCGACCTGCTCGCCCACTGCATCGACCTCGCCCTCTGGCAGAACGGCCCGGTCAAAGACGTGACGGCCCTCACCGAGACCTTCGTCAAGGAGCGCAAGAGCGCCTTGACGGGCAAGCTCGAGCCGGTCGGCATCGACGACGCCTGCACCTTCATCTGCCGCTTCGCGAACGGCTCGCTGGGCAACTTCGAGTCCACCCGCTACGCGCGCGGCCACAAGGCGCTCTTCACCTTCGAGATCAACGGCGAGCACGCCTCGATCAAGTGGGACCTGCACGACCTGCACCGCCTGCAGTTCTTCGACCACAGCGACCCGGGGCAGGTGCGCGGGTGGCGCTCGATCCACGTCAGCGACGGCGACCAGCCCTACATGGGCGCGTGGTGGGTGCCGGGCCTCGCCATCGGCTACGGCGAGTCCTTCACGCACCAGCTCAAAGACTTCTTGGACGGCATGGCCTCTGGCCAGCCCGCCGGCCCGACCTTCCGCGACGCGCTCGCGACCAACCGCGTGTGCGACGCGGTGCTCGCGTCCGCGTCCAGCGGCCAGTGGGTGAAGCTGGGCTGAGCCCGCCGGGGTGCGGACGCCGCGTGGAGGCGTCCCCGCCGGAGGCGGCTATGCGGCGAATAAGCCGGCCGGGGATCCTCGGCCGGCTTATTTTTTCGCCGGCGGCAGCGCCCGCCCGATGGCCTTGACGACTTCGCCGGCCAGGGCTTGCGACCCCGCGTCGGTGTAGTGGACGTCGCGGGGCTTGCCGCCCATGGCGAGCCGTTGCTCCGGCGTGCCGACGAAGGCGTTGAGGTCGTTCACGGGCACGCCCTCGGCCTGCATGACGCGCCGCGCGGCGGCGTTGTAGGTGGCGACGTCTCCCGGCACCCGTCCGGCCGCGCCGTCCGGCACAGGCGTGGTCGAGCACCAGACCAGCGCGGCGCCGGTCTGTTTCAGCCGCTGCACCAGCTTCAGCAGGTTGGCCTCGTACGGCTCCGCCGGGACCCACTGCCGGCCCTTGTCCACGGCCACCAGCTTCGCCATGTCCGTCTCCGCCGTGGCGGGGTCGATGTACTTCATGTCGTGCAGGCCCCAGTTGAAATGGATCACGTCCCACTTCTTGGCGCCCAGCCACGCGTCGAGGCGCTTGAGCCCCGTCACCGTGGCCGCGTTGTTGCCGGGCGCGTGGATCACGTTCGCCCGGCCCTTCAGCTGCTCGCGGACGAACGGCGTGTAGCCGATGGAGATGGAGTCGCCGATGATCAGCACGCGCGGCAGGCCCGGGATCTCCGCGACGGCTTGGGCGGCGGCGTTGGTGGCCGGGGCGGCCAGGCTGGCGCCGGCGGCGAGAAACAGGCTGAACGACAGGGCGGTGACAAACGTGCGGCGCGGCTGGCTCATGGGCAGGCTCTCCTTTGGATTCAGGATGGCAGAAATGGGCGCGGAGGGCAAGCGTCGGCTGAGGCCGCGCGCCGGCCTGTCCGGGGGTTGCGTAAAACTGATAATATTAATGCGCAAAAGACGCTAGTTTCCGGCCGGTGCATCGGCTAATGTGGTGGCACACAACGGGGGCCGAAGCGGGCGCTCCGGAAAACTGCGGAAGCGAGGACACATGAGCGGGGAAAAACAGGTGAGCGTGGACGTGGCTCCGCCCTTCTACAAATGGCAGCTTGTGGCGCTGCTGTGGGTGGTCTTCTTCCTGAACCAGGGCAACCGGCAGATCTACAGCACCGTGCTGTCGCAGATCAAGGCGTCCACGGAGGCGGGCGGACTGGGGCTGACGGATGTGCAGGCGGGCTCCGTCGCCTCCGTGTTCATCGCCTGCTATGGCCTGTGCGTGCCGCTGGCGGGCTTCCTGGGCGACCGCCTGCGCCGCAAGTGGCAGATCCTCCTCAGCCTGACGGTGTTCAGCGTCGGCACCCTGCTGACGGGCCTGGGCGGCGGGCTGCTGGCGCTGATCGTGTTCTACGGCGTGGTGTTCGGCGCGGGTGAGGCGTTCTACTATCCGCCGGCCACCTCGTTGCTGGGACAGTTCCATGAGAAGAGCCGCGCCACGGCGCTGTCGATTCACCAGACGGCGCTCTATCTGGGCATCGTGTTCAGCGGATTTTTCTCCGGCTATCTGGCGCGGACCGCGGAGATGAAATGGCGCGCGCCGTTTCTGGTCTTCGGCGCGGCCGGCGTGGTCTGGGCGCTGGTGGTGCTGTTCTTCATGCGCAACACGCCCAATCAGAAGGCCGCCGGAGCGGGCGCGCGCATCCCGGTGCGAGAGACGCTGGCGCACATTTTCGGCAAGCGTTCGGCGCTCATGCTGGCGCTGGCGTTCGGCTGCATGATCTACGTGGACGTGGGGTTCAAGACCTGGACGCCCACGTTCCTGATCGAGAAGTTCGGCTTCGCGCCGGACAAGGCCGGCTTCTCCGCCGTCTTCTACCACTTCCTCTGCGCCTTTATCGGGGTGATGATCGGCGGCCGCCTCACCGACCGCTGGGCGGAGCGCCGCAAGACCATCCGCTTCGAGGCCAACGCCCTGGGCCTGCTCTGCGGCGCGCCGTTCATTTACGTGATGGCTCAGACCTCGTCGCAGACGGTCTGCTTCATCGCGCTCGGCCTGTTCGGCCTGTTCCGCGGCATCTACGATTCGAACCTCTTCGCCTCGCTGTTCGACGTCATCAAGCCGCAGTACCGCGCGTCGGCGACCGGCCTGATGCTCTCGTTCGCGTTTCTGGTGGGATCGGTCTCGCCGACCGTGCTGGGACTGTTCAAGACGAAGTTCGGGCTCTCGGCTGGCCTGGCTTCGCTCTCCTGTTCCTACGTGCTGGGCGGCGTGCTCATTCTGGCCGCCAGCGCCCTCTTTTTCGGCCGAGACCATGCGGAGGCGGCGGCCTGAGCGGCGGCGCGCGTGGATTTCAAGTGACAAGCCATTGAAGGACGACGACATGAACACGGATGCTCAGAAAAGTGTGAAGCAGATGTTCTCGCTGGAGGGCCGGCGGGCGCTGGTGACCGGATCGGCGCGCGGCATCGGCCGCGCCATCGCGCGGGCGCTGGCCGAGTGCGGCGCGACGGTGGCCGTGCACGGGGTGCGGGCGAGCCAGGCGCTGGACGAGTCGCTGGCGGACGTGCGGGTGTTCGCGCCGGCGAGCGCGGCGGTGACCGGCGACCTGGGCGCGCCGGGCATGGCGAAGAAGCTGGTGGCCGACGTGACGGCCGCGATCGGCGCCCCGGACATCGTGGTCGCGAACGCCTCGGTGCAGTTCCGGCGCCCGTGGCTGGAGGTGACCGAAGAGGAGGCGCTGCTCCAGATGCAGGTCAACTTCCATGCGACCTACCAGCTTTTCCAGGAGGCCTTTCCCGTGATGGCGCGGCAGAAGTGGGGGCGGCTGGTCTCGGTCGGCAGCGTCCAGGAGATCCGCCCGCACGTCGAGATGCCGGTCTATGCGGCCAGCAAGTCGGCGCTTGAGAATCTGGTGCGCAACCTGGCCAAGATCGTCGGCGTCGACGGCGTCACCGTGAACAACCTCTGCCCGGGCGTGTTCGCGACCGACCGCAACGCCGAGGCGCTGAACAACCCCGTTTACGCCGAGAAGGTCCGCAACGCCATCCCGGCGCGCGATTTCGCCCTGCCCGAGGATGCGGCGGGAACGGCGGTGTTGCTCTGCTCCGACGCGGGGCGCTATATTACGGGCACGACCGTGCGCATCGACGGCGGCATGGGCATCGCATAGAAAAGTTCTAAAGTGCAGTCGTTCAAAAGTTCGGGAGTTATGCAGATGAGCGAGAACAAAGAAGAGGGCCTGCTTCAGAAAGAAGCGAAGATGATGAAGCTGGAGAAACTGATCGCCACGCGCGAAGGGGTCTCCACGAAAGCGTTCCCCGTGCCGGTGAAGGAGATGCTGGCGCGCTACGAGCAGCTCTACACCGGCGCGATCAGCGACGTGCTGCGCGAGTTCGCGCTGCTCGACCAGTCGCTGCCCGGCCACCTGCGGCCGCTGCGCGACAGCGACGTGGTGGCCGGCATCGCCTTCACCGTCAAGAGCGCGCCGAACGTGAAGATCACCGGCGAGATGACCTTCCGCGGCCAGATGCTCGACGAAATGGGCGAGGACCACTTCGTGGTGTGGGACACCTCGAACGACGAGAAGGCGACGCTCTGGGGCGGCGTGATGACCGCCACGGCGTACGGCAAGGGCGTGAAGGCCGCCTGCATCGACGGCGGCATCCGCGACACCAAACAGATCCTCGAGAAGCCGTTCCCGGTCTACTACAAGTACCGCATTCCCAACGGCTCGCTCGGCCGCTGCCTGATCACGCACTACCAGATTCCGGTCAAGATCGGCGACGTGGTGGTGAAGCCCGGCGACGTGATCTTCGCGGACTGCGACGGCGTCGTCTGCATCCCGCGCGACATCGCGTACGAGGTGCTGGTGCGCGCCGAGGAGATCCGCGAGAACGAGAAGAAGATCTTCGGCTGGGTCGCCAAGGGCGAGACCATCCACGAGATCACTGAAAAGGGCGGCTATTTCTAAGGTTTGCGAGGGCCCGCGATTTCACGGTTCAACGGCTGGGGGAGACGGCTGTCAACCGGAGTCGCGGATGCCGCGCGCGGCCGGGGTTGGATAAGGCAGGGCGGGTTCTCCGAATCCGCCGCTTGCTCACGCAAAAGGTGGGGGACGTATGCGGCAAACCATCGGACTTGGGGTCGTGTCGGTTTTCTGCGCGACCGCCGCTCTGGCGCAGTCGAACGCGCTGAGCGCGGCGTATCTGAAGCTCTGGGGCGCACCCGAGGTGCAGGCGCGCCTCGACGCGGGCATCCGCTCGAACCGCATGGCCGAGGCGGTCCTGCGGCTCGACGCCAAGCCCGGCACGGAGGTGACGGTCGCGCAGACGCGCCACCGCTTCCTCTTCGGCGGCAACAGCTTTCTCTTCGGCGACCTCAAGACGCCCGAGAAGAACCGGCGCTACGCCGAGACCTTCGGCACGCTTTTCAACGCCGCGACGGTCGCGTTCTACTGGAAGACGCTGGAGCCCGAGCCGGGCAAGCCGCGCTACGAGGCGGGCAGCCCCTACGAGTACCGCCGCCCGCCGACCGATCCCGTCGTGGCCGAGCTCGCGTCGCGCGGCGTCAACATGAACGGCCACGCGATCATCTACGGCATGCGGCGCTGGGGCCATCCGACATGGATGCCGGAAGACCGCAAGGCCATGGAGCCGATCTTCGAGCGGCACGTCAGGGAGCTGGCGGAGCGCTACGGCGGCCGCGTGCAGCGCTGGGACGTGGTCAACGAGTCGATCGATCAGGCCAACCGCGGCCTGATGCCGGACGACTACGCGTACAAAACCTTCGCCTGGGCCGCGAAATATTTCCCGGCGTCGGTGCGCTTCGGCCTCAACGACTGCGACATGCACTGGGGGCCGTCGCGACGCTATGTGGAGATCGCCCGCGACCTGATTGACCGCGGCGTGCGCCTGGACACGGTCGGCGTGCAGATGCACATCTTCAACCCCAAGGAGTCCCAGAGCATCGCCAACGGCGCGGATATCCTGACCCCGGCCAAAAATTTCGCTGTGCTGGACTGCCTGCGGGAGGCGGAGCGGCCGATCCACATCAGCGAGGTGACGATCAGCGCGCCGGACGACACCGACGCCGGCAAGGCCGTTCAGGCGGAGCTGGCGCGCAACCTCTACCGGCTCTGGTTCAGCTATCCGGAGGTCATGGGCATCACCTGGTGGAACATGGTCGACAACGGCGCGGCGCCGGGCGAGCCCTCGCTCTCCGGCCTGTACGACGTCGAGATGAACCCCAAGCCGGTCTACCGCGCCTTGGACAGCCTCATCAACGGCGAGTGGCGGACGCGTCTGACGCTCCGGGCGGAAGCCGGAACCCCCGTGCGCTTCCGCGGCTTCAAAGGGCAGTACCGGGCGACGTGGACAGACGCGTCCGGCACGCCGCAGAGCCGCGATTTCGAACTCGCGAAAGACGGCGACGGCTTCTGAGGCCGCCGCGCCTTGCGGCCGCCGCGACCTCCCCCTCCCCAGGCGCTCGACAGCGCAAAGAGAAATGCGATATAGTTGAGCGAACGATGGGTATTCTCTAAGGGATGACGAGAAAAAGGGAGAGCTTCATGAAACAGTGGATGGCGTATGCGGTGACGGCGGCGGTGTTGGGCAGCGTGGGGTGCGACCGGTGTCCGTTCAGCCCCAAACCGAAAGAGGAGGCCGGACATGCTCACGCGGCCGGCGAGGCCTGCTGCGCCGAGGCGAAGGCGGCTGCGCTGAAGACGCCGCGTCTCGGCATCGATCTCACCGGGGCATACACGAATCCGGACGGCATGACGCTCAAGGACGGCGCGATCTGGCTGTCGATCAACAACCTCGCAAGCGGCAAGACCAGCTGCATCGCCAAGATCACCCCGGACGACAAGATCGAGAAGATCATCGACCTGCCGGTCAACCCCGAAACCGGCATCTGCAGCTCGCTCGGCCTGGTCTTCGCCGACGACGGCCATCTCTACGTCTCCGACAACCAGAACCACGGAGGCAAGGGCCTCGGCAAGTCGCGCGTGCTGCGCGTCGTGTTCCAGGACGGCAAAGCGGTGCGCGCCGAAGTCGTGGCGGTCGGGCTGAACGCCGCCAACGGGATCGCGGCCAAGGGCGACTCGGTCTTCGTGAACGAGACGACCTTCGGCGAGGGCGACCCGATGGAGAGCGGCACCTACCGTTTCAAGCTCGCCGAGCTCAAGGCCGAGGCGCCGGCGAAGGTGGACGGCACGACCAAAGATCCGCACGTCATTTTCACCCTCAAGACCAAGGGGACGCACAAGGTCGGCGCCAACGGCGTGTGCGTGGACTGCAACGGCGACCTGTATGTGGCGAACTTCGGCGACAAGGAGATCTGGAAGGTCGCCTTCGACGAGGCCGGCAACGTGAAGGAGTCCAAGCTGTTCATGACGGTCGCCTGCGCCGAGAGCGTGGACGGCATGCAGTACGACGACCAGTGCAACATCTGGTTCGCGGACTTCATCGGCAACGCGGTCATCAAAGTGGACACGCACAGCGGCACCGCGAGCGTGGTCGCCAAGAACCCGCCGGGCGACGGGCTCAACGGCGAGCTGGACGCGCCCTCCGAGTGCATCCGGCTGGGCAACAAGGTCTATGTCTCGAACATCGACCTGACGTACGGCCCTCACCAGGCGGACGCCAAGCAGACGATCTCGATCATCGACCTGTAAGCGGCTCTTCCCATGACGCGCGATTTTCTGGAGACGCTGACGCGGCGCTATCAGGCGTACGTGGATTCGTACCGGGACGCCTCAGGCGCCTTGTCGAGCATGATGCAGCTGAAGCTGGAGCACACGCTGTGCGTGGTCGAAGACGCGCGGCGCGTCATGGCGGGCGAGGCGTGGCCGGAAGCCGACTGCGTCATGGGCGAAGCCTGCGCGCTGCTGCACGACTCAGGCCGCTATTCGCAGCTCAAAGAGTTCGGGACGTTCCAGGACGCCAAGTCGGTCGACCACGCCAAGCGCGGGGTGCAGGTGATCGCGCGGCAGGGCTGGCTGGACGCCTCGACCGACGAGGAGTGGAAGACCGTCCTGGCCGCCGTGGCGATCCACAACAAGCGCCGGATCTCGCCGACGGTCAGCCCGCGGCTGGCGGCCTTCGCGCACCTCGTGCGCGACGCCGACAAGCTCGACATCTTCCGCGTGATGGAGACCGCGGTGCGCGACGGCTCGCTGGAGTCCAACCCGGAGATCGCGTGGGGCCTGCAGGTGAAAGGGGCGCCCTCGGCCGACGTGGTGGCGGCGGTCAGCGTGGGGCACTCGGTGAGCTACTCGAGCATCCGGACGCTCTCCGATTTCGTCCTGATCCAGGTGGGGTGGCTGATCGGCGGGCTGCACTATCCCACGTCGCTCCGGCTGGCGGCCGAGCGACGGGTGCTGGAGTTCCGCGAGACGTTTCTGAAGACGCTCAGCGACGACGCGGGCGTGGACCTGTGCTGCGGCGCGGCGCGCGCCTACATGGATGAACGGCTGAACCGGCTTGCAAAACGATGAAGGCTCTGGTCATAGTGGCACCGACGGTGGACGGCGACACGCGCGATGCGTTGCGTGTGGCGCTGCATTATCATCTGGTGGCGCCCGCGCACAGCTGCGAGCTCTACGAGGTCCGGCCGCACGAAGACATCGCGGCTGCGGTCGCGCGGCTCGTCGACGACCGCTTCGACTGTGTGGTGGCGGTCGGCGGCGACGGGACGGTCTCCGCCGTCGCGCACGCGCTGGTGGACAAGCCGGTGCCGCTCGGCATCGTGCCCGCCGGCACGGGCAACCTGGTCGCGCGCGAGCTGGCGATCCCGCTGGACATCGAGGCGGCCGTCGGCCTGCTGACGGGGCCGCGGCACACGCGGCGGATCGACGCGATGCGGATCAACGGGCGGACGTTTCTGCTGAACGCCGGCGTGGGGATCAACGCCGAGGTCATCGACGAGACCTCGCGTTTGGGCAAAAGCCTTTTCGGCCGGTCGGCGTATGTCGGCACCGCGGTCTGGAAGGTGCTCCAGGCCAAGCCGCAGCGGATGGTGGTCTCGCTGGACGGCGCCGAGGCCACGTATCATGCGACCGACATCGCGATCTCGAACTGCGGGATTCTGGCGAAGGCGCTCAATCCGAACGGGCCGGACGTCCGCGTGGACGACGGCCGGCTCGACGTCTGCATCCTCTGCATGAAGACGCCGCTGGAGTACCCGTGGTACTACTTCCTGAAGCGCATCGCGCCGCAGCGCGTCAACCGCATCATGCACGAGCTGTCGGCCACGCGGCGGGTGACGGTCAGCAGCGACGCGCCGCTGGTCGTGCAGGCCGACGGCGACATCATCGGAACCACGCCGGTTTCGGTCGACGTGCTGCCCAACGCGCTCGCCGTGATCGTGCCGTAGCGCGACTCAGTCGACGCGGCTGAGCTCCAGCTTGTCGATGTAGAGCGCGCGGATCGCCGAGGCACCCTTCTGTTTGTCGAAGCGTCCGGGGCCGATCCAGAAGTAGTGGTCTCGCTCCGGCACCCACTCGGCCACGTCGTACCACTGGTAGCCTTCGGCGACGGCCGACGTTTTGCGCTCGCAGCCGCCGCACCCCTTCTTGTTCGCGGTGTCGTACACGCCGGACCAGAACGCTTCGCCCTCTTTCCCGGGCTCTTTGTCGACGCGCACGCGCATGCGGACGCGGTATTTCTTGCCGGGGTCGAAGGCCACCTGGCGGAAGTGCAGGGAGGTGCACCACTCGTAGTGCGTGTTGAAGAGCTTCATGGCCGAGCCGTCCTCGGCCAGCGGATCCTTCACGGTGTCGCCCCACGTGCCGCGCTGGCCCAGCGAAAGCGCCGTGTCTTCGACCACGGCGCGGGTCTGCGGCGCCGGGGGCGCGGGCGGGTTGGCCAGCGCCTGCCATTTGGCGAGGCGCTGCTCGTGGCTCTCCGCGCTCTCGGAGAGGCGGACGTTCTTCGCCTCTTTACAGCGGGCGAGCAGTTCGGCCGCCAAGGCGCGCGTCTCGGGGTCGGCCACATGGCGTTCCGGGTGCTCGGTCACCCAGACTTTGATCTCGTCCTGCTGCGGCTGGCGCAGCAGGCGCGCGTTGAGAACGGGGAGCGCGCCCATGCGGACGTTGTAGAGGTGCGCGGGCGACTCCTTGACCGCGGCCTCGGCCTGGCGCCACAGCCCGGCCGCGCGGTCATAAAACGCGTCGGGCACCTGCGTGCGCTTCGGATCTTCGAAGATGCGCAGCGGGTGCTCTGCCGGGTTGCGGTAGAAGCTGTGCAGCGCGTCGAAGTACGTGCGCACGTGGGGCGCCGCCGCGCCGTAGTAGCCGGTGAAGAAGTCCTCCAGCAACGGCTCCAGCGGCAGGTCGGGGTTCCACATCCACTTGGCCAGCAGCCACGCCTTGAGCTCGGCGAAGTCGCCGTGCCGCCCCTGGTAGGCCCCCTGCTCGAAGAGGTAGGCCACGCGGTTGGTGCGGAAGAACTGGACGTTGTCCTGCAGCGCGAGCACGTTGGGGAACGGCGAGAGGTAGTCGCGGAAGTTGGTGGTGTAGTCCCACACGTAGAGGCGCGGGCTGATCGCGCTCCAGCCGCGGATGTCGTCGAGGAACGCGCGGTTCTCCTTGAACGCGCTCTGCTCGATGGGGAAGGCGAAGTCGCACTCGATGGTGCAGAGGCAGGGCATCACGTTGCGGCGCGGCCGCAAGGTCTTGGGCGGCTTGCGCGTGTACTGGTAGGCGAGCGTCTCGATGGTCACGTCCGGGAACTCTTTTTCGACGGCTTCGGCGACCTGGTTCACGAAGGCGATCATCGTGCCCGCGTGCGACTCCTCGGCGTCGTCGAGCGCCTTGCAGGCCGGGCAGGTGCAGAAGTTGTACCAGTCGTTCTGGCTCACGCCGTAGAAGTCTTTGCCCGGGTCTTTGCGGATGCGCGCCAGCACGTTGGAGGTGACGAGGCGCAGGACGTCGGGGTTGGTGAGGCAGAGCTGCGTGTGTTCTTTCAGCCGCTTGCCGTTCACTTCACTGAAGTACTCGGGGTGGGCGTCGAAGTGCTGCTCGGGCGGGCAGAGCAGGTCGAAAGTGTGGCAGCTGCCCAGCCCTCCGCCGAAGCGGTGCGAGTGGCCGCCGTGCTTGTCCGCCAGCCGCATGGCGTTGCCGTTGGCTTTGTTGCGCGCCGCGAGGTCGCCGTCGAACAGGTCGAACCAGAAGGGCTCGCGCAGGGCGAACGCGGGCTTCTGCGCCTCGTCGAGCAGCGGCACGCGGAGGGCGTCGCGGGACGGGATCACGCTGTGCCAGGAGGCGTACCAACGGCAGCCGCCGAAGCGCTCCAGCACGTCGTAGACCCCGTAGAGCGTGCCGCGCTTGGGGCCGCCCACGATCAGCAGGTGCGGCGGCTTGGTCACGAGGCGGAAGCCGTCCTCGCCGAGCGCCGCGAGGTCGGGGGCGGCGCCGAGAAGGCCGGCGGTGTGGCGCGTGGCGCCCAGCAGGACCGCCCGCTCAGGCAGCGGGGCCTCGTCGTTCACGATCGGCAGCCGCACGCCGGTCATCTGCTCGGTGAAGGCTTGCAGCTCTTCGGCCGCGTGGCGCTGCGAAGGCGACGCGGCGGCGGGGCAGACGAGGGTGTAGGCGGCGGGTTGTCCCCGCACGGCGAGCGGCAGGTCTTGGGCGCGGAGCGCGAGCGGCGCGAGCGCGAGCAGCAGGATGCTTGAGAGCGGTTTCATGTATTTCCCCCTAGGTCAATGACTGCCGACATCTAATCAAAAACGTCCGGCCTTGGAAACTTCAAAAAGCGGTTGCTTCGGATGGACTGAGGTGTTACGTTGGAAACAATGACGCTGACGAGGAGGCGCACTATGAAAATCGTGATTGTGGGGGGTGTGGCGGCGGGTGCGAGTGCGGCGGCGCGTTTGCGCCGCTTGGATGAGCAGGCCGAGATCGTGCTGTTCGAGCGCGGCGAGCATGTTTCGTTCGCCAACTGCGGCCTGCCGTATCACGTCGGCGGCGTGATCCCTGACCGCGACACGCTGCTGGTGATGCCTCCCGCGCGCTTCAAGACGCGGATGGCCGTGGATCTGAGGGTGCGCCACGAGGTCGTGTCGATCGACCGTGCCGCGCACGCCATCCGCTATGTGAACCTGACGACCGGAGAGTCCGGCACGGAGTCCTACGACAAGCTGCTGCTGGCGACCGGCTCGGTGCCGCTCCGCCCGCCGCTTCCGGGCATTGATGATCCCGACGTGCTGACGCTGTGGACCATGGGCGACATGGATGCGATCAAGCAGCGCGCCGAGGGCGAGACGCGCCGCGCCGTCGTGGTGGGCGGCGGCTTCATCGGGCTCGAGGCGGTCGAGAACCTGCGGCACCGCGGCGTACAGGTGACGCTGGTCGAGCTGCTGCCGCAGGTGTTGCCGACGCTGGACCCGGAGATGGCGGTGTTGCTGCAGAGAGAGCTGTTGGCCAACGGCGTGAGCCTGTGTCTGGGCGCGGCGGTGGAGGGCTTCGAGCGGAGCGCGAAAGGCGAGCTGACGGTGCGGCTGCGCGGCGGCCAAGCGCTCGCGACCGATCTGGTCGTGCTCTCGGTCGGCGTGCGCCCGAACTCCGCGCTGGCCCAGGCCGCCGGCCTCGCCGTCGGCGACCGGGGCGGCATCGTGACCGACGGCCAGATGCGGACGGACGACCCCGACATCTATGCGGTGGGCGACGCCGTGCAGGTGACGGACCCCGTGCTCAACGTGCCGACGCAGATCCCGCTGGCGGGCCCCGCGAACAAGCAGGGGCGTCTGGCGGCCGACGCCATCATGGGGGCAAAGACCACGCCTTACCGCGGCACCTGGGGCACCTCCATCGTCAAGGTGTTCGATCTGACGGCGGCGAGCGTCGGCCTCTCCGAGCGGGCGCTGAAGCGCGCCGGCGTGGCTTGCGAGAAGATCTATCTGCACCCGTTCTCGCATGCGACCTATTATCCCGACGCCCAGATGATGCACCTCAAAGTGCTGTTCAGCCGCGAAGGCCGTCTGCTCGGCGTTCAAGCGGTGGGGCAGGAAGGCGTGGACAAGCGCGTCGATGTGCTGGCCACGGCGATGCAGGCCGGGCTTGGCGTGACCGAGCTGTCGCGCCTGGAGCTGGCCTACGCGCCGCCGTACGGCTCGGCCAAGGACCCCGTGAACTTCGTCGGGTTCGTCGCGGAGAACCTGCTCTCGGGCCGGACGCAGCCGGCTTACGCCGATGCGATTCCGGCAGGCGCGGTTCTCTTGGATGTGCGCGAACCGGACGAGTGCGCGCGCGGCACGGTTCCGGGCGCGCTGACGATCCCGCTGGGGCAGCTACGCCAGCGCCTGGACGAAGTGCCCCGAGACCGACTCGTCGTGGCCTACTGCGCGGTCGGGTTGCGCGGCTATCTGGCGGAGCGCATCCTGCGGCAGAACGGATTTGAGGCGCGCAACCTCGCGGGCGGCATCACGACGTGGCGGCTGTTCCATCCCGCGTGATGCGTCCGCCGCCGAGCACGAGGTCGCCGTCGTAGAGCACGAGCGACTGTCCGGGCGTGACCCCGAAGACCGGCTCGTCGAAGCGGACGCGCAGGCTGCGCCCTTCGTCCGCCGTCGACTCGATCACGGCGGAGACCGCCCGCTGGCGATAACGGACCTGCGCGAGGGCGCGGTCGCCGGCCGCGAGCGGCTCGCGGTGCCAGTGGAAAGCCTCGGCGCGGCAGAGCGGGGCGCAGGCCGCTTCGGCGCGGTCGCTGACCGTGATGGTGCCGGTGTCCGGATCGATCGCGATGATCTTCACGCGCTCGCCCGTCGCGAAGCCGAGCCCGCGCCGCTGGCCGATCGTGAACTGGTGGATGCCCTCGTGGCGTCCGAGGACGCGGCCGGTCTCGTCGACAAAAACGCCGGGCGTTGCGCGCCCGTGGAACTGCCGGCGCAGGAACTCGGCGAAGTGGCCCTCGGGGCCCGCGAAACAGACGTCCTGGCTCTCGGCGCGCTGGGCGTTGACCAGCCCGTTGGCCTGCGCCAGGGCACGGACGTCGGGCTTGGTCATGCCGCCCAGAGGGAAGCGCACGTGGCGCAGCATCTCGGGCTCGATGCCGTGCAGGAAATAGGTTTGGTCCTTGTTCGGGTCCACGCCGCGCAGCAGCAGCGGGCGGTTCTGGCGGTCGAACTCGATCCGCGCGTAGTGGCCCGTGGCCACGAGTTCCGCGCCGAGCTTGCGCGCGACGGCCAGCAGCTCGTCGAAGCGCACGTCGGCGTTGCAGCGCACGCAGGGGTTGGGCGTCGCGCCGCGCTCGAAAGCGTCCCAGCAGGGCCGCAGCACCTCGCGCTCGAAATGCTCGCGGCAGTCGACCACGTAGTGGCGGATGCCCAGCTGGTCTGCGACGGAGCCGGCCATGCCGGCGGCGTCGGGGCCGCAGCAGGACTTCTGCTGGTTGTCCGTGTCGCCGCACGCCCGCAGCCGCAGGGTCACGCCGATGACCTCAAAGCCCTGCTGCTGGAGCAGCAACGCGGTCACGGCGGAATCGATGCCGCCGGAGAGTCCGACGACGATGCGGGGCGGCTGTTGGGCTGAAGGCGTGTTCATGACCGAGAGCATACCAACGCCGCGCCGACTCGTCCATATCGCCCGCGCCCCTGCGATGTTTTAACCACGAAGGACATGAAGAGAGGTCTGCTGCTGTGTCCCCGTCGCTTCGCGCTCGACAGGGATGAGGCCTTGTCCGCATAATACGCCTGTTTTCTGCGGATTCCCCGTTTCTGATTCCTAACTCCAAACTCCTAACTCCTGACTTCTTATGGCATTCATCGGCAACCTGCTCTGGTTCGTTTTCGGCGGCGGCTTCCTGTCGTGGCTCTTATGGGTGCTCGCGGGCCTCCTGCTGGCGCTGACGGTCGTGGGCCTACCTTTCGCCAAGGCGGCGTTCCGCATCTCGGTTTTCGCGGCCTTTCCGTTCGGTCACCAGCTCATCGACGGCCGGCTGCTCGGCTATGAGCGCATCGCGGGCACGGGCTTCGTCAATGTCCTGTGGTGCGTGCTGGCCGGCGTCTGGCTCTCGGTCAGCCACGTGCTCGAAGGGCTCGCCTGCTGCACGACGCTCGTCGGCATTCCGTTCGGCCTCGCGCATTTCAAGCTGGCGCAGGTGGCCTTCGCGCCGCTCGGCAAGGTCATTGTGCCGAACGAGGTCGCCGCGGCCGCGCGGAGGCGCGCGGCGCAGGACGCGGTGGAGCAGGCGCTCGGGCGAGGCTGATCACGCGCGGAGCAGCGGGATGATCCCGGCGACCGTGGCGACCGTGCGGTCGATCTCGGCCGCGGTGTTGGCGCGGCCGAGCGAGAAGCGCAGCGAGGCCAGCGCCTGTTCCGGCGAGCGGCCCATCGCGGTCAGCACGTAGGGCGGCTGGCGGCTGGCGGTGGAGCAGGCCGAGGTCGTGGCCGCCGCGACCTCGGCGATGTCGAGGTTCATGACCGCCGTGACCGCGTCGATGCCCGGGAAGGTGATGTTCAAGGCGCCGGGGACGCGGGGCGCGCTGCCGCCGTTGACGAGCGCGTCCGGGAAGGCGGCGAGCAGGCCCGCCTGCAGGCGGTCGCGCAGCGCCGCGACGCGCGCGGCGCTGTCGGCCATCTCGGCCAGCGCCAGCTTGGCCGCCGCGCCGAGGCCCGCGATGCCCGGCAGGTTCTCCGTGCCGGCGCGCAGGCTGCGCTCCTGGGAGCCGCCGAACAGGTAGGGCGAGAGCTTCGCCACGTCGCGCGCCACCAGCGCGCCCACGCCCTTCGGGCCGTAGAACTTGTGCGCCGAAAGCGTCAGGAAATCCACGCCCAGCGCGTCGAAATCGACCGGGATGCGGCCGACCGCCTGCACGGCGTCGGTGTGGACGGGCACGCCGCGCGCGCGGGCCAGCGCGGCGATCTCGCGCACGGGCTGGATCACGCCCGTGTCGTTGTTGGCGAGCATGACCGAGATCAGGGCCGTGTCGGGCGCGATCGCGGCGGCGACCTCCTGCGGGTCGACCACGCCGTCGGCGCCCACGCCGACGCGGGTGACGCGCCAGCCGAGCGACTCGAGGACGCGCGCCGGCTCCAGCACGCAGGGGTGCTCGATCGCGCTGGTGATCAGGTGGCGCGGCTGGCCGCCGGCTTTGAGGGCCGGGCCGAGCAGCAGCTGGTTGGTCGCCTCGGTGGCGCCGCTGGTGAAGAGGATGTCGGCGGGGGCGGCATGGATCAGCGTGCCGAGCGCGCGGCGGGCCGCTTCGCGGACGGCGCGCGCCAGCTGGCCGCAGGCGTGCAGGCTGGAAGGGTTGCCCCAGGTCCGCGTGAGGCAGTCGGCCATCGCGGCCGTGACTTCGGCCGCCGGCGGGGTCGTCGCGTTGTGGTCGAGATAGATCATGGCGGAAAATCCAAACAATAGCCCAAGACAGGGGAGAAGGGAAGCGGGAATCGGGGAGGGAAAAGGAAGAAGGATGAAGGACGGAGGCTGAAGGATGACGGCTGAAGGCTGAAGGAGGAGGGTGCGCGCGGCGTTGCGCAAAAAAGGGAGTGTGCTAGAATGACGGCATGAAACGGACTTGTTTGCTACTCGCGGGGGTGTGCGCGGCGGCGCTGACGGCGTGCGCGCAGCTGGGGACGGAGTTGATCGCGAACGGCGATCTTTCGAAGCTCGACGACCAGGCTTGGCCGGTCGGCTGGCCCAAGGGACGCGGCGCGCGGATCGAGCAGGACGCGGCCGGGAACCGGCTGGTGCTCGACGGGCCGGGCGCGGGCGTGAATTTCAAGATCCCGCTCAAGCCGGAGTACGGCCAGCTCAAGCTGGCCATGGGGATGAAGGTCACCGGCGTGACGCTCGGCAAGGAGAGCTGGGAGACCGGGCGGCTCACGATGTCGTTCCACGACGCCCAGGGCGGGCGCGTGGGCGACTGGCCGAACGTTTTCGGACTGATCGGCACGTCGGAGTGGACGGCCTGCGAGCGCGTCTACCCGATCCCCACGAATGCGGTGACGCTGCAGATCAGCCCGTGCAACTTGGGTGCGGCCGGGCGCGTCGAGTTCCGGAACCTGTCGCTGACGGTCTGCCGCGTGCGCACGCTGGTCAAGGCGGACGCGCCGCTGCCGCCGGGCGCGGAGGCGGCGCCGTGGAGCATCGCCGACGCGTGGCGGCAGACCACGCCGGCGCGCGAGCGGGTCTGTCTCAACGGGCTCTGGGGCTTCCGCCCGGTCGTGAAAGGGGAGGCCGCAGGGGCGGTCCCGGCCGCGGGCGACTGCTGGGGCTGGTTCAAGGTGCCGGGCATCTGGCCGAACAACGGGCCCGAGTTCGAGACCGGGGCGCAGACGCTCTGGCTGGCGCCGTGGCTGGAGGAGCGCGGCGGGGCGGCGGCGTTCGACCAGGCGTGGTACAAGCGGCGCTTCACCGTGCCGCAGGCGTGGGCCGGCCGCCGCATCGCGCTCGACTTCACGCTGCTGCAGACGCACGCCAAGGCTTATGTGGACGGCGTGGCGTGCGGCGAGCTGTGGTATCCGGGCGGCGAGCTGGAGCTGACCGGCGCGCTCAAGCCGGGCGCCGAGCAGGAGCTGGCGCTGCTGGTGACGGCGCGCCCGCTGACCACCGAGCGCAACGCGTTCATGGCGCCCGACCGCATCATCACCGACAAGGCCAGCGTGAAGCTCAAGGGCATCACCGGCGACCTCTTCCTCTGCGCGATGCCGGTCGCGGCGCGGCTCGCGGACGTGCAGGTCATCACCTCTGTCAAGGACGGCTCGGTCACGTTCGCGGCCGAGACGGCGGGGCTCGGCGCCGGTCCCTTCCGGCTGCGCGCGGAGGTGACGGGCTGCGGCGAGCCGAAGCGCGTGTTCGAATCCGGCGCGCTGACGCCGGACGCGGCGGGCACGCTGCGCTTCACGGCGGCGTGGGCGGACGCCAAACGCTGGGACACCGACGCGCCCCAGAACCGCTACGCCGCGACCCTGACGCTGAGCGATGCGGCGGGCCAGGCGCTGGACACGCTGACGCCGGTGGGCTTCGGCTTCCGCGAGATCCGCATCCAGGGCCGCGATTTCGTGCTGAACGGCACGCCGATCCACCTGCGGGCGCTCTTCAACAACAGCGCCAACGGCAGCGCGGACAAGGCGAGCCGGTCCGCGGCGCGCGAGCTCTGCCGCCGCATGGCCGAGTACGGGTTCAACGCGCTGATCGCCGGCAACTACGATTTCACGCCCGGCTCGGTGGGGTATCTGGACGGGCTGTTGGAGGCGTGCGACGAGACGGGCATGCTGATGGCGTTTTCGCTGCCGCACATGAAGGACTTCGGCTACAAGCTGAACGATCCCGCCACGGCCGAGCTATACCGCCGGCAGACCGCGTGGCTGGTGCGGCGCGCGCGCAACCATCCCGCGGTGATCTTCTACGCGCTGAACCACAACAGCACCGGGTACTACGGCGACCAGAACCCGATGAAGATCGACGGCGTCTATGAGATCCCCGAGGTCGAAGCCACGAAAGGCATGTGGTGGGCGCGCAACCGCAAACAGGCGCGCCTCACGGATGCCATCGCCAAGGAGATCGACCCCACGCGGCCGGTCTATCATCACCAGTCGGGCAACTTGGGCGACATGCACACGGTGAACTGTTACCTCAACTGGGCGCCGGTGCAGGAACGCAGCGACTGGACCGAGCACTGGTCCACGCAGGGCGTCAAGCCGCTCTTCTTCGTGGAGTGGGGGCTGCCGCACATTTCGAGCTGGTCGAGCTACCGCGGGCCGCAGTTCATCTGGCGCTGCGAGGCGTTTCAGAGCCTGTGGGCCGCCGAGTTCGCGGCGCAGTTCTGGGGCGACGCGGCGTATCTCGACGACGCCGCGGCCGTCAAGGCGCTGGACCACGAGGAGGCGCTGTGGGCCAAGGGCAAGCCCTTCGCCTGGAGCACGCTCAATCAGCCGCTGCGCGACCTGGCGCAGAACTACACGGGCGTGCAGGCCTATTTCGCGAATGACAACTGGCGCTCGCACCGCGCGTGGGGCGTCTCGGCGATGCTGCCGTGGGACCAGGGCGACTTCTGGCGGCGCATGGCGGCGACGCCCGCGGCGCCCGCTCCCGACGCGCTCAAAGGGCTGAAGAGCCCGGGGCTGGTGCCGGACCGCACGCTGCCGGGCGGGCAGTACATCCAGGACTTGGGCGTTCCGGAGGCCTTCGAGCCGAGCGCGATCGGAAAGTCGATGCTGCGCTGGAACAGGCCGGACTGCGCGTTCATCGGCGGGCCGGCCGAGGCGTTCACGACCAAGGACCACCTGTTCGCGCCAGGCGCGGCGGTGGCCAAGAGCCTGGTGGTGCTCAACGACCGGCGCCGCAAGCAGAGCGTGGCGTGGACGTGGCGGCTGTGGAAGAAGGGCGACAAGCTGATCGAGAAATCCGGCACGGTCGAGGTGGCGGCCGGCGGCAAAGCGGAGGTTCCGGTGTCGTTCGCGCTTCCCGAAAAGGCGGCCGACAACGAGCGGTACCGCCTCACGGCCGTGTTCGCGTTTGAGGGCGGCGCGACGCAGGTGGACGAGATCGCGCTGACGGCGGTGAAGCCGCCGGTCAAGCCGGCTTGGGCCCAGCCGGTGCAGCTCTACGATCCGCACGGCTTGACCGCGAAGATGTTTGACCGCTTGGGCATCGCGTACTCCGCCTTCGACGGGACCCGTGCGCCGGCGTCGGGCGCGGTGGTCGTGATCGGCCGCGAGGCTTTGGACGAGAAGGGCTTCCAGGGGTGGACCAAGGTCGCCGCGGGCGCGCGGATGCTGGTCTTTGAGCAGCGGGCGGCGGTGCTGGAGCGGCTGCTTGGCTTCCGCATCACGGAGCGCGGTTCGCGGCGGCTATTCGCGCGCACCGCGCATCCTGTCACCCAGGGCTTTGACGAGGCGTGCTTCCGCGACTGGACGGGCGCGGCCACGCTGCTGCCCCCGCATCTGGAGGGCCTGCCCGAGGCGGAGACGCACGATCCGAAGGGACGGTGGTGCGGGTTCGAGAACACCCGCGTCTGGCGCTGCGGCAGCCGCGGCAACGTCGCGTCGGTGCTGATCGAGAAGCCGGCGCGGGGCGATTGGCGGGCGCTGGTGGACGGCGAGTTCGATCTCCAGTACGCCGCGCTCTTGGAGCACGTGGAGGGCCGGGGGCGCGTGATCTTCTGCCAGATGGATGTGACCGGGCGCACCGAGCGCGATCCGGTGGCCGATCGGCTGGTGGTGAACCTGCTCGGCTATCTCGAGCAGGTGCAGCCCGAGCCGCGGCGGGCGACCGTCGGGGTGGGCGGCGCATGCGAGGCGCTGCTGCGCGAGCTGGGCGTGGACGCGGCGCCTGCCGGCGCGGACAAGGCGAGTGCCGCCGGGCGGCTGCTGGTGGCCGGGCCGGGTGCGGCGGCGCCGCAGGGCCTCGCGCAGGCCGTCGAGCAGGGCATGAACGTCCTCTGCTTGGGGCTGAGCGCTGCCGAACTTCAAGCCTGGTGTCCGGTGCCGGTGGCGACCGTGCGCACCAACGCCTGCTTCGCGCGCATCGAGCAGCGGCCGCCGGAGCTGAACGGCTTGTGCAACGCCGACTGGGCGTGGCATGGACGGATGACCTTCGACGCGCTGGCCGTGCCGGAAGGCGAGCGGGCGTCGGCGAACCCCGCGTTGCGCGTGATCCGCCACGGGAAGGGCCGCGTCGTGCTGTGGCAGGTTCCGCCTTGGCAGATCGACGAAAAGGCCAAGCCCTACCTGCGCACCAGCAAGCGCCGCGCGAACGCCATGGCGGCGCGGCTGCTGGCCAATCTCGGCGCCGGGTTCACGACGCCGCTGGACGCGCGCGTGGCCGCGCCGGTCGACCAGGCTTGGCTGAACAGCTACTATCTGGACGTTCCCGAAGCCGGGGACGATCCGTACCGGTATTACCGCTGGTAGAGGCTGTTTGGACAGAAAACCGCCCAATCAGAGGCGAAAACGATGAAAAAAGACCTTTTTTAAAAATATCTACAAAGTCTATTGACTTACTTTACGCACGGTGTTACTCTTTGGCCCGTTCACACCGCATCAGCGGCCGTGACACGCAACCCCCATCATCCGTCTGGGCCGGCAGGCCAGAGAAACAGGAGCTGACATGAACACCATCCGCCACACCGTCAAAACCGCAAGTCTGATCACACTGACCGCCGCCGCCCTTTCGGCGGCCGAGGACACCGCCCTTCTCAATGTCTCCTATGACCCGACCCGCGAGCTGTACAAAGACTATAACCAGGCGTTTGGCCAATGGTACGAGAGGGAACACGGAGGCAAGAAGATCACGGTCAAGCAGTCGCACGGCGGGTCGGGCAAGCAGGCCCGCGCCGTGATCGACGGGCTGGGGGCCGACGTCCTGACGCTGGCCTTGGCGTACGACATCGACGAGGTGGCGGCCAAGTCGGGGCTGGTGGACGCCGCCTGGCAGAGCCGGCTGCCGCACAACAGCGCGCCGTACACCTCGACGATCGTCTTTCTGGTGCGCAAGGGCAATCCCAAGCAGATCAAGACTTGGGACGACCTGGTGAAGCCGGACGTCCAGGTGATCACGCCCAACCCCAAGACCTCGGGCGGCGCACGCTGGAACCATCTGGCGGCCTGGGGCTACGTGCTGGACCGCGAGCTGGGCGGAGACCTTTCGAAGCTGGCCGATCCGGCGTTTGCCGCGCAGGCCGCGGCGGCGCAGGCCAAGGCCAAGGCCTTCATCACGGAGCTCTACCGTCACGTTCCGGTCTTGGACTCGGGTGCGCGGGGCGCGACCACGACCTTTGTGCAGCGCGGCATCGGCGATGTGCTGCTGGCGTGGGAGAACGAGGCCTTTCTCGCGGTGAACGAGCTGGGCAAGGAGAAGCTCGACATCGTGGTGCCGCCGGTCAGCATTCTGGCTGAGCCGACGGTGGCGGTCGTCGATAAGGTTGTGGACAAGCGCGGGTCGCGAGCGGCGGCCGAAGCGTATCTGGCCCACCTGTACAGCGCGGAAGGACAGAAGATCGCGGCGCGGCACTACTACCGCCCCCGCACGCCGGAGTTCGCCGATCCCGCCGACATCGCGCGCTTCCCGCAGGTCAAGCTGCTCACGATCGACGCGGTGGCCGGCGGCTGGCAGAAGGCGCAGAAAGAGCACTTCGCGGACGGCGGCCTCTTCGACCAGATCTACCTGCCGGGCAAATGAGAAGCACGATCCCGCAGCACCCCCTGCCATCAACGAAACCCCTTTTCCTAGGAGACCCCCATGAACAGCACGATTTACACCTTTCTTTTCTCCGCGGCGGCGCTCGCCGCCGCGGCCCAAGCTCCGCTGTCCGAACAGCCGCAGGCAAAGGCTGCGGACGCCGCGCAAGCGGTCGCCGAGGCGCCGTCGAAACTGAAGCTCAACGCCGGTGCGGACCTCCGGTTCCGCTACGACTACAAGGACAACGCGCCAAGCTCCGGCGGCAAGATCAACACGACGTATCAGGACTACTATCGCCTGAGGACGCGCGTCTGGGGCGAAGCGAAAGTTGAGAACGTCACGCTGTTCGGCCGGCTGGCCAACGAATTCCGCGACTATCACAACGCGCCGCAACAGTACGACTTTCCGGACGAACTATTCATCGACGCGCTCTACGCGGATGTCAGCGGCGCCTTCGACGACCTCGTCGACCTGCGCGTCGGCCGGCAGGAGCTGAAGTACGGCGAAGGCCGCATCATCAGCGACGGCAGCGCGGGCGACGGCAGCCGCTCGACGTATTTCGACGCGGTGCGCACGAGCTTTCACGTGAGCGAAAAAAGCACCCTCGACGTCTTCGGCATCTATCAGCGGCCGGAGGACGACTGGACGCTCGGCAACGAAGCCTACGATCTCACCAGCCTGACCGGCGGCGAGAACAACGACCTGACCGAATCGGCCGTCGGACTCTACCTGACGCTGGCGGAGAAGAAGGAGTTTCCGGTTGAGCTCTACTACATCTGGAAAGACGAGAGCCGCTACTATAACAAAGGCGACCGGAGCAAACGCGTGCCCGGCCGCGACTTCAGCACCGCGGGAACGAGGTTGACCCCGGAGCTCAACGAGCGCTTCACGGCCGAGTTCGAGGGGGCCACCCAGTTCGGCGAGACCGACGACGGCCGAGACATTCTCGGATTTCTGGGGTATGCCGGTCTGCTGTACAAGGTGGCGCCCGATCACGCGTGGCGCCCGACCGTCAAAGGCGGGCTGCTCTACCTGTCGGGCGACGAACATGCGAAGACGGGCGACGACACCAACTGGAACCCGGTCTTCAACCGGACCACCTGGTTCAGCGAGCTGGCCTCGGGGCAGTACTCGAAGTACTACTGGACGAACCTGCTCTATCCGCATCTGGAACTCGGCGCCGTACCCGCGAAAGCGCAGAAGGTCACGCTCGAGGCGGGCCCGATGTTCGCGGCCGAGAACGACACCGCGCAGGACGACAGCTACCGCGGCCTGCTCGGCGTCGCCAAGTACCAGTTCCCGCTGCTCAAGGGTTTCTTCCGCAAGGAGAGCGAGGTGAAGGGCACGGTGCTGGGCGAGGTCTTCGACGCGGGCGATTACTATGCGGATGCGGAGACGGGCTACTATTTGCGCTTCGAGCTGGCGGCCAAGTTTTAAGACGGCCAGCAGCGCAGGGCGAAGGGCTGAACAGCGGAAGGAGGCGTCATGAGCCTGAAAGAAAAAAGCGTGTTGCCCGGCTTCGGGCTTGCGTTCGGCTACACGGTGTTCGCCCTTTCGCTGGTCGTGCTCGTGCCCCTGAGCGCGCTGGTGCTGCGCAGCACGGAGCTCGGCTTGTCGGGATTCATCGAGGTGGTCCGCCACCCCCGCGTGCTGGCGTCTTTCCGGGTGACCTTCCTCTCGGCGCTCGCGGCCGCGCTGGCCAACGTCGTGCTCGGCGTGACGGTGGCGTGGTTTCTGGTGCGCGGCCGCTTCCCGCTGAAGCGGCTGGTGGACGCGCTGGTGGACCTGCCGTTCGCGCTGCCCACGGCGGTGAGCGGGATCGCGCTGACGGCGCTTTTCGCGCCGAACGGCGCGCTGGGGCATGCGCTCGGCAAGCTGGGCATCCAGGTGGCGTTCACCGCGACGGGCATCACGGTCGCGATGATCTTCATCGGCCTGCCCTTCGTGATCCGCAGCGTGCAGCCCGCGCTGGCGGATTTGGGCAAAGAGCTGGAAGAGGCGTCGCACAGTTTGGGCGCGTCGCGCTTCCAGACCCTGCTGCGCGTGGTCTTTCCCCTGCTGGCGCCGTCGGTGCTGAGCGGCTTCACGCTGGCCTTCGCCCGGGCGCTGGGCGAGTACGGCTCGGTGGTCTTCATCGCCGGCAACATGCCGATGAAGACCGAGATCGCGTCGCTGCTGATCATCACGAAGCTGGAGCAGTTCGACTACGCCGGCGCGACCGCGATCGCCGTGGCGCTGCTGGGGCTGTCGCTGCTGTTCATCCTGCTGATCAACGCGTTCCAGGCCTGGACGGCCAAGTATCTGGGCAACGGCTGAAGCGGGGAAGGGAGAAAGACGCATGAACGACACGAAAGCGACAACCGGTTTCTGGTCGAACGCCGCGCTCACGGCCGCGGCGCTGCTGATCGTCGGCGTGCTGATCGTGCTGCCGCTGCTGGTGGTGCTGCAGCAGGCCTTCGCCGAGGGCGCGGCGGCGTGGCTGGCGAGCGTCGCCGAGCCGGACGCGCGCGCGGCGGTCTGGCTGACGCTGGGCGTGACGGCGGCGGTCGTGCCGCTGAACACCGCGTTCGGCCTCGCCGCCGCTTGGGCCATCGCCAAATTCCGCTTCAAGGGCCGCAGCCTGCTGCTGTCGCTCGTGGACCTGCCCTTCGCGGTTTCGCCGGTCATCGCCGGCCTCGTCTTCATCCTGGTGTTCGGCCGGCACGGGTGGCTGGGCAACTGGCTGGACGCGCACAACCTGCGGGTCGTGTTCGCGGTGCCGGGCATCCTGCTGGCCACGCTGTTCGTGACCTTCCCGTTCGTGGCGCGCGAGCTGATCCCGCTGATGGCCGAGCAGGGGTCGGAAGAGGAGCAGGCGGCGCTGAGCCTGGGCGCGACCGGCTGGCAGACGTTCGTGAAGGTGACGCTGCCGAATATCAAGTGGGGCCTGCTGTACGGCGTGATCCTCTGCAACGCCCGCGCCATGGGCGAATTCGGGGCGGTGTCGGTGGTTTCCGGGCACATCCGCGGCGAGACCAACACGCTGCCGCTGCATGTGGAGGTCCTCTACAACGAATACAGCTTCACGGCGGCCTTCGCCTGCGCCTCGATCTTGGCGGGGCTGGCGATCGTGACGCTGGTTCTGAAAACCGTCGTGGAGATCAAGGGCGAGCAGGCGGCGGACAACGGAGGTGAGGCATGAGCATTTCCATTCAAAACATCCACAAGACCTTCGGCGCTTTCCAGGCCCTGAACCACGTGAACCTGGAAGTCCCGTCCGGCGAGCTGACCGCGCTGCTGGGACCTTCGGGCTCCGGCAAGACCACGCTGCTGCGCATCGTGGCCGGCCTCGAGTCGCCCGACCCCCAGGCGCAGGGCCAGATCCTGTTCGACGGGGTCCCGGTGACCGACAACCCCGTGAACCGCAGGCAGGTCGGCTTCGTGTTCCAGCACTACGCCCTGTTCCGGCACATGACGGTTTTCGAGAACATCGCGTTCGGGCTGCGCGTGAAGCCGCGCGGGCAGCGACCCTCGAAAGACGAGATCCGCGAGCGCGTGTTCAGTCTGCTGAAGCTGGTGCAGCTCGAACAGCTGGCCCAGCGCTTTCCGTCGCAGCTTTCGGGCGGCCAGCGGCAGCGCATCGCCTTGGCGCGCGCCCTGGCGATCCAGCCCAAGGTGCTGCTCTTGGACGAGCCGTTCGGCGCCCTGGACGCGCAGGTCCGCACCGAGCTGCGCCGCTGGCTGCGCCACCTGCACGACACGATTCACGTGACCAGCATTTTCGTGACGCACGACCAGGAGGAGGCGCTGGAGGTGGCGGACCGCATCGTCGTGATGAACAAGGGCCGCATCGAGCAGGTCGGCGCGCCGGACGAGGTGTTCCAGAATCCGGCCTCGGAGTTCGTCATGAAGTTTCTCGGCGACGTCAACGTCTTCCACGGGCGGGTGCACAACGAGCGGGCGGTGTTCACGGGCGAAGCCCACGAGGAGGCCGGTGTCCGGCTGCTGGTGCGGCCGCACGACCTCGCGGTTCAGGTGCAGCCGGGAGCCGGCCTCAGCATTCCCGCGCGCGTCTACCGCGTGATGACCGCCGGCCCGCTGGTGAAGATCGAGCTGCTGGACGGCCAGAACCGCCTGGTGCAGGTGCATGTGCCGCATGAGACCTACCGGGCGACGCCCGTGCACTCCGAGCAGCAGGTCTATCTGGTGCCCAAAGAGTCGCGCCTCTACGGGCAGGACAGCGAGCGGCTGGAGTACGTGATTTAAGCAGGCCGCAAGGCGGATGAGAGAGGAGGGCGAACATGACGGCAGACGCATTGAGGGCGGAACTTGATGGCAAAGACCCGGAAACGGTGTTGCGCCGCGCGTGGGAGACGTTCGGCGACGGGCTGGTGTTCGCGACGTCGCTGGCGGCCGAAGACCAGGTGATCACCGACATCATCGCGCGGAACGGCTGGCCGATCCCGTTCGTGACGCTGGACACGGGGCGGCTCTTCCCCGAGACCTATGAGGTGCTGGCCGAAACCGAGCGCCGCTACGGGATCAAGGTGAAGGTCTTCTTCCCGGACCGCGGCCTGGTCGAGGCCATGGTGGCGGAGCAGGGCATCAACCTGTTCCGCGAGAGCGTGGCGGCGCGCAAGCGCTGCTGCTTCGTGCGCAAGATCGAGCCGCTCCGGCGGGCGCTCGCGCCGTACAAGGCCTGGCTCTGCGGGCTCCGCCGGGAGCAGTCCGTGACCCGCGCGGGCGTGCAGGTCGTGGAGGACGACGCGGCCAACGGGCTCGTCAAGGTGAACCCCCTCGCGGCGTGGAGCGAGCAGGACGTGTGGGGCTATATCGCCGCGCGGCAGGTGCCCTACAACCCGCTGCACGACCGCGGCTTCCCGAGCATCGGCTGCGCCTGCTGCACGCGGGCCGTCACGCGCACGGAGGACGTCCGCGCGGGACGGTGGTGGTGGGAAGAGCCGGAGCACAAAGAGTGCGGGCTGCATCGGGAAGTCAGGAATTAGGAGTCAGGAATTAGGAATCAAGAAACATCGGACGTCCGGAGACGAATCACAGGAGGCATGACATGAAGACCCTTTCGCAACTGAAACAGCTCGAGGCCGAGAGCATCCACATCTTCCGCGATGCGGTGAGCCAGGCGCAGAATCCGGTGCTGCTCTACTCCATCGGCAAAGACTCGTCGGTGCTGGTGCGGCTGGCGCAGAAGGCCTTTTATCCGGGGCGCCTGCCCTTCAAGCTGCTGCACATCGACTCCACCTGGAAGTTCCGCGAGATGATCGCTTTCCGCGACCGCTTCTGCGCGGAGCAGGGCCTGGAGCTGATCGTGCACTCGAACGAGCAGGGACGCCGGGACGGCGTCAACCCGTTCGACTACGGCAGCCGCAAGTACACGGACATCATGAAGACGCAGGCGCTGCTGCAGGCGCTGAAGGCCGGCAAGTACGACCTGGCGTTCGGCGGCGCCCGGCGCGATGAGGAGAAGTCGCGCGCCAAGGAGCGCGTCTTCTCGTTCCGCGACAAGCACCAGCAGTGGGATCCCAAGAACCAGCGTCCCGAGCTGTGGAACATCTACAACGCCCGCGTCAACCCCGGCGAGAGCGTGCGCGTGTTCCCGCTCTCCAACTGGACCGAGACCGACATCTGGCAATATATCCGCGTGGACCGCATCCCGATCGTGCCGCTCTACTTCGCGGCGCCGCGTCCGGTGGTGGAGCGCGACGGGCAGTGGATCATGGTGGACGACGGCCGGATGCGCCTGAATCCCGGCGAGCGGCCGGTCGAACGGACCGTCCGGTTCCGCACGCTGGGCTGCTATCCGCTGACCGGCGCGATCGAGTCGACGGCGACCACGATCGAGGAGATCGTGGCGGAGACGCTGCAAGTGCGCGTGAGCGAGCGCTCCACGCGCGTCATCGACCACGACGGCGACTCGTCGATGGAGCAGAAGAAGCGGGAAGGATATTTCTAACATGAACACGATCGACACCTATTTGGACGAGCACGAGAACAAGAACCTGCTGCGCTTCATCACCTGCGGGTCGGTGGACGACGGCAAGTCGACGCTGATCGGCCGGCTGCTGTACGACAGCAAGCTGATCTACGAAGACCAGCTCAGCTCGCTGCAGGACGCGAGCGAGAAGAACGGGACCACCGGCGCGGGCGAGATCGACTACGCGCTGCTGCTGGACGGGCTGAAGGCCGAGCGCGAGCAGGGCATCACGATCGACGTGGCCTACCGCTACTTCTCCACGCCGCAGCGCAAGTTCATCATCGCGGACACGCCCGGACACGAGCAGTACACCCGCAACATGGCGACCGGCGCGTCGACCGCGAACTTGGCGGTCATCCTGATCGATGCGCGCTACGGCGTGGTGACGCAGACGCGGCGGCACGCCTTCATCGCGTCGCTGCTGGGCATCCGCCACCTGCTGGTCGCGGTCAACAAGATGGACATCGGCGGCTATCAGGAGGAGACCTTCCGGCAGATCCGCCAGACGTTCAGCGACTTCGCGCAGAAGCTCGACATCCCGGATATCCGGTTCGTGCCGATCTCCGCGCTGAAGGGCACCAACGTCGTGGCCCGCGCGCCGGAGCTGACGCCGTGGTACACGGGGCCTTCGCTGCTGGAGATGCTCGAGACCGTCGACCTTTCCCAAGACCTCAACCAGCGCGACTTCCGCTTTCCGGTGCAGGTCGTGATCCGCCCGCACCTGAACTTCCGCGGCTTTGCGGGCTCCGTGGTCTCGGGCACGGTCAAGCCCGGCGAACGGATCCGCGTGCTGCCGTCGAACAAGACGTCGACGGTCAAGCGGATCGTGACCGCGGACGGCGATCTGGCGGAGGCCTTCGCGCCGCAGGCCGTGACGCTCGAGCTGGCCGACGAGGTCGACATCAGCAACGGCGACATGATCGTGCACGACAACAACCTGCCGCGCGTGCAGGACCGGTTCGAGGCGGTCGTCATCTGGATGAGCGAGACCCCGCTGAAGGCGGGCGCGCACTACCTGGTGCGCCACGCCGGACGCTTCGTCAAGGCGCGCGTCGACACGCTGCTGTACGCGGTGGACGTCAACACGATGGAGCAGCGGGCGGCCGAGGAGCTCCCGCTGAACGGCATCGGCCGGATCGTGGTCGAAACGACCCAGCCGCTTTACTTCGACCCGTACTCCGGAAACCGCGCGACGGGCAGCCTGGTGTTCGTCGACCCGCTCAGCAACGTCACGGCGGGCGCGGCGATGATCGCCGAGCCGGTGTTCGTCGACGCCGATTCGCCGCGTGCGGTGAGCGACGCCTCGGCGCTGCTGCGGGACCACGTGGATCGCCGCGAGTTCCACTGGGAGACCGGCCTCGTGTCGGCCAAGGACCGGCTGGTGCGCAACCGGCACGTCGGCAAGACCGTCGTCGTGACGGGCGAGTCGGCCGTGGCCGTGCAGGAGTTCGGCAAGGCGCTGGAGCAGCGGCTCTTCTCGCTGAACCTGAACTCCTATTATCTGGGCTCTTCCAACCTCTCGCGCGGGTTGGCCTCGGACGTGCAGGACCGGCGCTCGGAGCACGACGCGCAGATTCAGCGGCTGGGCGAGCTGGCTCGCATCCTGACCGATGCCGGCCTGATCTTCATCACGACGCTGCCGCAGGCCGACCGCTATACGGTCGAACGGCTCAAGGTGCTGAGCCAGCCGAACGAGCTGCTTGTGGTCGCGTTGGGAGGCGGCGTCGAGGGCGAGCCGTCGGCCTCGATCACGCTGCTCGATTCAACCTCCGTCGAGCGGAAGGTCGAGACGGTGCTGGGCCTGCTGGCCGACCAGCGCGTGATCCCGGACTACTGCATCTGAGGGCGAGAGACGTCAGGCGGGAGGAGCGGGAGACCGCTTCCTTCCCGCTTGTCTCCTCCCGCCGCTTGTGGTGTAATCATTGCGCGATGGAAAAAAAGAATTCGTTCACATTCGTGCTCAATAAAGAGCAGCAGGAGGCGCTCAAGCTCCTGCTCAAGATGGGCAACTACAGGCCGAAAGAGGTGCCGCACACGGTCGTGGCGGTCGAGGCGCAGGACTGCATCGTCAACCTGTATAAGAGCGGCAAGTGCCTCGTGCAGGGCAAGGGCGCCGAGGATTTCGTGATTTTCTTCCTCGAGCCCAACGTGCTGCAGGCGGCCACGGTCGGCTACGAGGAGGTGCTCAACCCCGACCTCGTGTCGCCGCACATGGGCATCGACGAGAGCGGCAAAGGCGACTTTTTCGGGCCGCTCGTGGCCTGCGCCGTGTACGTGGACCCCGACCTCGCGCACGCCATGCAGGAGCTGGGCGTCAAGGACTGCAAGCAGCTCACGGACAAAGCGGTGTTTTTCATCGGCAACAAGACGCGGCAGCTGCTCGGGCCCAAGCGCTTCGCCATGGTGTCGATCGGGCCCGAGGCGTACAACCGCCTCTACACCAAGATCCGCAACGTGAACTCGCTGCTCGCGTGGGCCCACGCGCGCTGCATCGAGAACCTGCTGGAGACCGTGCCGGAGTGTCCGCGCGCGGTCGCGGACCAGTTCGGCGCCAAGCAGGTGATCGAGCGCGCGCTGATGAAGAAGGGGCGCTCGATCAAGCTGGAGCAGCGCCACAAGGCGGAGTCGGACATCGCGGTCGCGGCGGCCTCGGTGCTGGCGCGCGAAGCCTTCCTGCGGGGCCTCGGCCGTCTGGGCGAAACCTATGGCATCCAGGCCCACAAGGGCTGCTCCGAGCAGGTCAAGGCGTCGGCCATCGAGCTGATCAAGAAGGCCGGCCCCGAGGTGCTGCTGAAGACGTCGAAGTGCCATTTCCGCACCACCGACCAGGTGCTGGCGGCCTGCGGCTCTTCGCGCGCGGCGCTCGGCCCCGAGGGCCAGGCCGTGTCGCGCACCAAAGACGAAGCCTGAGCGGCGCGGCGGCAGACGCCGAGTCCGCGGCTGAGGGGAGCTGCGCCATGAAGTGGACCCAGAGCGGAGAGGGGCTGCAGATCCCCGTCAAATCGTGGTGCGCCGAAGTGGATCCTCTGGCGCTCCGGCAGGCCTGCAATCTCGCCAACCATCCGGCGGTCGCGCACCATGTCGCGCTCATGCCCGACTGCCACGTGGGCTACGGCATGCCGATCGGCGGGGTGGTCGCCGTGAAAGACGCGCTGATTCCGAACGCGGTGGGGGTGGACATCGGTTGCGGCATGGTGGCCGTGGAGACCGACCTGCCGGCAGAGCGCTTCGCCGAGCTGCCCGAGCGCCGCGCCTTCATGGCCCGCGTGAAGGCGCGCGTGCCGGTCGGCGAGGGCCACAGCCACGGTTCGCGGCAGGCGTGGGAGGGGTTCGAGCGCTTCTGCGACATTTCGCCGGAGGCGGCGGACCGCTGGCCGAGCGCGCTCGACCGCGAGAATCTCGGCACGCTGGGCGGAGGCAACCACTTCATCGAGCTGCAGGCCTCGGACGAGGGCTTCGTCTGGCTGATGATCCACTCCGGCAGCCGTAACCTCGGCCAGCGCGTGGCCTCGCACTACCACGCCGCGGCGCAGCGCCTCAACGCGCAGGGCCGCGTGGCCTTGCCCGATCCGGATCTCGCCTTCCTGCCGGCCGACTCGCGGGCCGGTCAGGACTACCTGCGCGACATGTCCTTCGCACTGGCGTATGCGCTGGAGAACCGCCGCCGCATGATGGCCGTCTGCAAGGAGGCCCTGTGCGAGCAGGCGGGTGGGGTCGGCTTTGTCCGCGAGATCAACATCCACCACAACTACGCGGCGCTGGAGACGCATTTCGGCCGCGCCTTTTTCGTGCACCGCAAGGGCGCCACGCGCGCGCGGCTGGACGAGACGGGCATCATCCCCGGTTCGATGGGCACGCCGAGCTACATCGTGCGCGGGCTCGGCAACCCCGAATCGTTCATGTCCTGTTCCCACGGCGCGGGGCGCGCCATGGGACGCGCGGAGGCGAACCGGCGGCTGACCGAGGACGCGTGCAACCGCGCCATGGCGGGGGTCGCGTTCGACCGCTGGGGGCAGGCCCAGGCGCGCTGGGGCAAGCGGCGCGGGGCGGCGGTCGACCTTTCGGAGGCGCCGCCGGCCTACAAGGACATCGAGGCCGTGATCGAGGCCGAGCGCGACCTCGTCGAACCGCGGGTCCGGCTTCGGCCGCTCGCCGTGGTGAAGGGCTGAGGCGGGCTCAGAAGAAGCTGCGGAGCGACTCGACGGCTTTGAGGTAGCGCTCGTAGCGCAGCGCGTAGATGTCGCGCCGCAGCGGGTCGGGCGTGTGGCGGCGGGCGATGCGCGTCATGGCGGCGACGGCCGCCTCGTACGAGGGGTGGATGCCGCAGGCCACCGCGGCGGCTACGGCTGCGCCGAGGGCGCCGAGCTCGGAGCCGTCGGGGATCTCCACCGGCACCTGGAAGATGTCGGCGAACATCTGCGTCCACACCGCGCTGCGCGAGGCTCCGCCCGTGAGGCGGATGACCTCGGGTTTGGCGCGGAACTTGTAGAGCCGCTGAAGATGGGTGTTGTGCGAGAAGACGCAGCCCTCGTAGACGGCGCGCATCACGTCGGTGCGCGTGTGCCGGCTGGTGAGGCCCAGAAAGCACGATTTTGCAGGGTACCCCACGTTCGAGCCGTAGAGGAACGGCAGGAAGAGAGGGTCGTTCTCGTGCGGCGTCAGCTCGGCCACGGCGGCGTCCGCCCAGGCGTAGACCGAAGTGCCGCCCGCCTGTTTGAGCAGCTCTTTCTTGTCGCAGAGGAACTCGCTGACGAACCACTCCAGGTTGCCGGCGCCGGTGGGGCTGCCCTCGAGCATCAGGTACCAGCCGGGGATGCTGTAGCAGGAGGTCATGAAGAGCCCCTTGTCGATCAGCGGCTGGCGGGCGATGTACTGGTTGTTGCCCCACGTGCCGGCGACCATCACGAACTGGCGTTCGTCGATGCATCCGGAGGCCAGCCCGCAGGCGTCGATGTCGAACATGCCGCCCGCCACGGGCGTGCCCGCCTGGAGCCCGGTCAGCGCGGCGGCGGCCGGGGTGACGGCGCCGCAGAGGTCGGCGCTTTTGACCAGCGGCGGGAGCAGGCGCTTCATCTCGGGGATGTCGAAGAGGGTGAGCACCTCGTCCTCGTAGCGGCCGGTCACCACGTTCATGAGGCTGGTGCCGCTCATGTCCGTGAGCTCCATGCGCACCTCGCCGGTGAGCATGAAGCGGGTGAAGTCCTTGGCCATCAGCAGGGCCGAGGCGCGCGCCAGGCTCTGCGGCTCGTGCTCGCGCAGCCAGGCCAGCAGGGCGTTGGGCTGGGCGGGCCAGATGCACTGGGCGGTCTTGGGCAGGGCGCGCGTGTCGACGCCGTCGGCCTTCCACTCGTCGATGATGTCGGCCGCGCGGCTGTCCATCGAGTTGATGGCCGGGCGGACGGGGCGGCCCTCGGCGTCGATCAGGTAGAGCCCGTTGCCGTGTCCGGTGCAGGCGACGCAGGCGATCGCCGCGGGGTCGACGCCCGCGTTGCCGACCGCTTCGCGGACCGCCTCGGCCGTGCCGCGCCACATGGCGCCCATGTCGCGCTCCGACCAGCCGGGGTGCGGCTCCAAGATCTCGACTTTGCGTCCGGCGGCGGCCAGCTCGCGTCCGTCCGAGGTGAAGACCGCGGCTTTGGTCATGGTGCCGCCGTTGTCGATTCCGAGCAGATATCGCGCCATGGGAACGCCTCTTTTCCGGTCTGGGCCGTCTTGTGTGTGGGACAGCGGCGGCGACGGGAGGGGGCCTCTGGCCCGCCCGTCGCCGCCGTGCAGGTGAGCGGCGGGCTACGCCTTCTGCTCGTCGACCTTCGGGTTGAACAAGAGCGCCATGACCACCAGCAGCACCACCGAGCAGGCCAGCGTGATCAGCCAGACCTTGTCCCACGCGCCGACCAGCACGCCGGCGTCATTGCGCTGGGTGAAGCTGTTGATGAGCGTGTTGTTCGCGAAGGTGCCGATGAGCGAGCCGAAGCCGAACGTCATCAGGCCATAGAAGCCCTGCGCCTGGCCCTGCATCTCGGCGGGCGCCGACTTGCCGACGAAGACCTGCCCGCCGACGATGAAGAAGCCGAAGATGATGCCGTGCACCAGAATGCCCACGTAGATCGCCGGCAGCATGTCGCCCGCGCCCAGGTAGTACGCGCCGTAGCGGACGACCATGGCGGCCAGGCCGGCCACGATCGACCACTTCACGCCGAACTTGCGCATCGCCACGGTGACCAGCAGCATGAAGCCCATCTCGGCCGCCTGTCCGATGTAGTTGGTGGCCGTCAGCAGCTTGAAGCCTTTGGCCGCCAGAAAGTCGGAGAGGAAGGCGAAGTGGATGTTGAAGGGGATCATCGCCACAAACGACACCAGCATGAAGACCGCGAAGTTCTTGTCCTTCATGAGCGACACGGCGCGCAGGCCGAGCGCGTCGACCACCGACAGCGGCTGGCCTTTGCCCTTCGGCGGCGTGGGCGGGCAGAGCAGCGCGACCAGCGCGCCGACCACCGCGACTCCGGAACCGCAGTAGAAGGGGATCGACGTGCCGTCGATCGACGTGCCGAACGCCTTGAGCGCGACGATGCTGAACACCATCGAGCACACCCAGCCGATCGAGCCGAACACGCGGATCTGCGGGAACTGTTCGGCCGGGCTGTTGGCCATGGCGATCGAGGCCGTCAGGCTCCAGGTCGGCATGTAGAAGAGCAGCGCGACCAGCAGATAGATGAAGACTTCCGTGCCGGTCGTGGCGCGCCCCGCCATGAAGAGCATCAGGCCGCACAGCAGGTTCGAGAACGCCAGCACCTTCTCGCTGTTAAAGAAGCGGTCCGCGACCATGCCGATCACGGGGGAGGCCAGCGCGCCGAGCGGCATGGTGCTGAGGATCCACGGCTTCATGGCGTCCCACTTGTTGTTGGTCACGTAGGTGGCCAGCGCGCCCCAGAAGACCGCGAACATCATGAACTGCAAGAACATCATCGCGCTCAGCTTGACGCGCGTCCCCATCGGCATCGTCGTCGACATACCCGTGCTCCCTTGTTGTTTTGCGGCGTGGCGCCCTTCGGCGATTCACGCGTGTGCCTGCGATTTTACGGCAGACTGATTGTGCCGGTATTATCACAACGCTTTCGTTGAATTGTCAATGTAAACCGTGTATGCTGAAAAACATGAAAATCCTCATTACCGCAGGCCCGACGCGGGAGCACCTCGACCCCGTCCGGTTCCTCAGCAACCGTTCCACGGGCAAGATGGGTTTCGCGATCGCGCAGGCCGCCGCGGAGCGCGGCCACACCGTGACGCTGGTCGCCGGCCCGGTGTCGCTGCCGACGCCCGAGCACGTGCTGCGCGTGGATGTGGTCAGCGCGCTGGACATGCTGGCCGCCGTGCAGCGGCTGCTGCCGTATCAGGACGCCCTCGTCATGTCCGCCGCCGTGGCGGACTGGCGGCCCACGGAGGCGAGCGCCACGAAGCTCAAGAAGGCCGAGATGCGCCCGGTGATCGAGCTGGAGCCGAACCCCGACATCCTCAAAACGATCCGCTCCCAGAAAGGGCAACGGGTCTTCGTCGGGTTCGCCGCCGAGACCGGCGACCCGATCGCCGAAGCCGTGCGCAAGCTGGAGACCAAGGGGCTCGACCTGATTGTCGCCAACGACGTGACTCAGCCGGACGCCGGCTTCGCGGTGGACACCAACCGGGTGACCTTCATCGCGGTTGCCGAGGACCCGCGGTCGCTGCCGCTGCAGAGCAAGATCGATGTCGGCCGCGAAATCGTGGCCTGGGTGGAGCGCCACCTGCCGCCGCCGGCCCCTCCCGGATGACGCGGCCGAAGACGGGGACACCGGCTTTCGGGCTTGTGACAAAATGTTCTTCAGAGACTGCGGAATGTGCGTCAAGATGTCCCTGTTCGCAACGGGTTTAGGCGCTCGAAGTTAAGTCTTAAATGTCTCTTCTGCAATAAGATAAGCGATTAGATGGGCGGTTTGGTATCCTTGATGCTTGAATAGAGTTGGTTGCTCGGGATAGCCGCGGCAACCGGATTCAAGAAAGGAGGATCGCCATGAAAGATCTGCTTCCTTGGAGAAGGAGAGAAGAAGGACTGGTGCCGGAGCGGCGCAAGAGTCAGGCGGTCGATCTGTTGCACAGGCGGATGGACGACCTGTTCGAGGACTTCTTTGAAGGTTTCGAAGAGCTGTTCTCCGCCGGCCCGCTGATGCGGCGCGAGGCCCAATGGCTGACGGGTTCGCCCGATTTCGAAGTGTCTGAATCGGACGACGAGTTCCGCGTCAAGGCGGAGCTGCCGGGGATGGATGAGAAGGACATCGAGGTCAGTCTCGAGGGGCGTACGCTGACAATCCGGGGCGAGAAGCGGCGCGAGCATGAGGAGAAGCGCCGCGACTATCACGTCTCGGAGATGAGCTACGGGCAATTCTGCCGCACCTTCGCCTTGCCGGAGGGGGTGGACCGCGAGAATGCCAAGGCCCAGTTCAAGAAAGGCGTGTTGACATTGACGCTGCCGAAGACGGAACAGGTCAAGGCCCAGCGCAAGCGCATCGAGGTCAGCGCGCAGTGAGGGTCCGGTGAACAAAAAAAGGCCGCCCGTTGCGGGGCGGCCTTTTTTTTGTGCAGAAGCGGTCCGCGCTTAGCGAACCTTGCCCTCTTTTTTGCGCTTCTCGATGATGGTCTCGGAGAGCTCGAAGGGCACGCCCTCGTAGCGCTCGAAGGTCATGGAGAAGGTGCCGCGGCCCTGCGTGACCGTGCGGATCGCGCTGGAGTAGCCGAACATCTCGCCGAGCGGGACGAAGCCGCGCACCAGCTTGGTGCCCGCCTTGTCGTCCATGCCTTCGACGCGGCCGCGGCGCGAGCAGATCGAGCCGGTCGCGGTGCCCATGAACTCTTCGGGCACGGCCACCTCGACGCTCATGATCGGCTCCAGCAGCTGCGGGTTGCCCTTGAGGAAGAGGTTCTTGAAGCACTGGCGCGCGCACTCGACGAACGCGAACTCGTTGGAGTCGACCTCGTGGTACGAGCCGAAGTGCACGACGACCTTGACGTCCACCACCGGGAAGCCGCCGCAGGGGCCGCTTTCCATGGCCTTGATGACGCCCTTCTCGACCGCCGGGATGTACTCGTTCGGGATCACGCCGCCCTTGACTTCGTTGACGAAGGTGAAGCCGTGCCCGGGCTCCTGGGGCTCGAGGCGCAGGCAGACGTGCGCGTACTGGCCGCGGCCGCCGGACTGCTTGACGTGCTTGTACTCGCCGTCCACCATGTGGCGGATGGTCTCGCGGTAGGCGACCTCAGGCTTGCCGACTTCGCACTCGACGCCGAACTCGCGGCGCAGGCGGTCCACGATGATTTCCAGGTGCAGCTCGCCCATGCCGGAGATGACGGTCTCGCCGGTCTCCTGGTCGAACTTGACGATGAAGGTCGGATCTTCCTGGGCCAGCGAGTGCAGCGCGTTGCCGAGCTTCTCGTTGTCGTTGCGCGAGGACGGGCGGATCGCGATCGCGATCACGGGCGCCGGGAACTCGATCGACTCCAGGACGATCGGCTTGTTGGGGTCGCAGATCGTGTCGCCGGTGCGGGTCTTGGAGAGGCCGACCACGGCCACGATGTCGCCGGCGTAAGCCGCGTCCAGAGCCTCCTGGCGGTTGGCGTGCATGCGGAACAGGCGGCCGATGCGGGCCTCGGCTTCCATGGTGCTGTTGTACACGGGGTCGCCGACCTTCAGCGTGCCGGAGTAGATGCGCACGAAGGTGATCTTGCCCATGTGCTTGTCGGAAAGGATCTTGAAGGCCAAGCCGGCGAAAGGCTCGCTGTCTTCGGGCTTGCGCTGCATCTCCGGGTTGTCGGCCGCGTGCACCGCGCCGATGTCCAGCGGAGAGGGGAGGTAGTCGATGACGCCGTCGAGCAGGGGCTGCACGCCCTTGTTCTTGAACGCCGTGCCGCAGAACGCGGGGACCAGCGTGCGGGAGATCGTGCCTTTGCGGATGCCGCGCTTGATCTCATCGGTGGTCAGCGAGCCGGTCTCGAAGTACTTGTTCATCAGCTCTTCGTCCTGCTCGGCGGCCTTCTCCATCATCTCGACGTGGAGGCGCTCGCACTCTTCGCGCAGCTCTTCGGGGATCTCGCCCTCGATGACCTTGACGCCCTTGGAAGCCTCATCGAAGGTCAGGGCCTTCATGTTCAGCAGGTCGACGAGGCCGCTGAAGGTTTCGCCCTGGCCGATGGGGTAGACCATCATGACCGGGTTACCGCCCAGCGTCTCGCGGATCTCGTTGATCACGTTGAAGAAGTTGGCGCCGATGCGGTCCATCTTGTTGACCATGCACAGCTTCGGCACTTCATACTTTTCGCTCTGGCGCCACACCTGCTCGGTCTGGGGCTGAACGCCGCCGACCGCGCAGAACAGGGCCACCGCGCCGTCCAGCACGCGCAGCGAACGCTCCACCTCGGCCGTGAAGTCCACGTGTCCCGGGGTGTCGATCAGGCTGATCTGGTGGTCGCGCCAAGAAACGGCCGTCGCGGCGGAGGTGATCGTGATGCCGCGCTCCTGCTCCTGCACCATGTAGTCCATGGTGGCCGCACCCTCGTGCACTTCGCCGATCTTGTAGTTCTTGCCGGAATAGAAAAGGATGCGCTCGCTGCAGGTCGTCTTGCCTGCGTCGATGTGGGCCATGATGCCGATGTTGCGGACGTGATCCAGTGCGATGGGTCTGGGCATGTTCTTGGACTCCTTGTAGCCGTTTCTTCGTGCCGGGCGCTCCTGTCATGTGACACACCCGGCATCGCCGGATCGTGTTGTCCGGCCCAAATGGCCCTTTTTGGGGGCAATTAAAGACACTCATTTTTGACTTTTTTCGCCTTCAGTTCAAGCGCAAAAGCAGAAAAAGTGCAAAGTCGCGGTTTCGGGCCGTTTTTGGGGCGGGGCCGTCGGGACGGGGCGCCTCCGGT
>Ga0209066_10000520_pt1 | contig 55615 bp, 54 predicted proteins | sample All_14_2_FD_187198 | JGI IMG/M metagenome (GOLD analysis project Ga0209066, IMG submission 187198) | Freshwater microbial communities in response to fracking from Pennsylvania, USA - Allegheny Zone_MetaG_DW_15 (SPAdes) (version 2) ...
TGCTGGTGCTGCTCGGCCCGGCCTTCATCCAGGTGTACCGGATCCTGCTGCCGACGCTGACGGGCGGACAGTGAGGACCTAGCGCTTGTCGCGGGCTGCCGCCCACTCGCGCACGGCGGCGAGCGTGTTGGCGACGTGCGGCTCCGGCCGCAGGTCGCTGAAGCGGTAGGCGACGCGGCCGCCGGGCGTGATGACGAAAGACGTTCGGCTGGCGTAGCCGGTTTTCCACAGCAGCACCGCGTCGTAGGCTTTCATGATGCGCTGGTCGGCGTCGCTGGCGACCGGGAACTTGCCCTGGCATTCGCTGGCGGAGAAGCGGTTCAGCGTGCCGATGTCGTCGTTCGACACGCCGATGACGCTGGCGCCGAGCTCCTGGAACTTCGGCATCGCCTGCGCGAACTCGCGTGCCTCGATGGTGCAGCCCTTGGTGAACGCCGCCGGGTAGAAGTAGAGGACGACCGGCCCCTGCTTGAGCGCCGCCGCCAGCGAGTAGGTGAATTCGCGCCCGGCGAGGCTGGCCCGTGCGGTGAAGTCGGGTGCCGGGTCGCCGACGTCGGGGGCAGCCGCGGCCGGCAAGCCGAAGGCGGACAGCAGCAGGGCAATCAGTCGCTTCATGGGTCGTTCCTCCACCGTCGTCGCCTCTCAGACCTTCCTAATGGCATGAAGTTCGCGGCCGATGGCCTTTTGACCATGCCGCTGCTAGGATGAACCGCACGAACCAAGCGCGAAGGCCCAGCCAATGCCTGCCGTATCGGGGAATCCCCACGAACATCTCGCACGCCAGATCCTCGCGCGCGGCATCGCCGGTCTGGCGGTCACGCCGGACGACCTGGCGCGGCACGCGGCGCGCCTGATCGACGCCGACCCGGAATTCGGCGAACTGGCACAACGCTCGGGCGACGCGCTCGCGATGCGGCACGGCCTGGCGCGGCTGCCCGTCGTGCCGCAACTCGGCGAACTGCTCGCCATCGCGCAGTACGAACGTCCGCCGCTGTTCGACCACCTGCTCAAGGCGACGCTGATCGCGTATTACCTCGCCCTGCGGCAGGGCCTTGCGGAGACCGAGACGGCGAACGTTCTGCTGGCCGCGCTGGCCCACGATCTCGGCGAACTGCAACTCGATCCGACGCTGTTCGACCCCGCACATCGCCTCGACGCCTCGCAACGGCGCCACATTTACGTGCACCCGATCGTCGGCTCGCTGCTGGTGCGCGAAGTCCGCGCCGGCGACGCATCCGTGGCGACGGCCGTGCTGCAGCACCAGGAACGCATCGACGGCAGCGGCTATCCCTTCGGCCTGCGCGACGGGCAGCTCGGCATCCTCGCGCGCATCGTCGGCCTCGCCGACGTCTGCGCCTCGATGCTGGCGCGGCATGGCGGCCGCGAGCGGCTGAGCGCGCTGATGCGCCTCAACCGACACAAGTTCGACGCCGGTTTGCTGGCGCACCTGGAAGAGGCGCTCGGCCACGCGGCAGACGCGACGACGCCCGACGTGACGCAAGCGATTCCCCGCATCGAGGCGGCCGCGCGGCTGATGGCGCGCTGGGCGGACTTCCGCCCGCGCCTGGACGACCGCACGGCGCCGCCCGCGATCGAATTCCTCATCGAGCGCATGGCGACCCTGAGCGCGATGCTGGCGCAGTTCGGTTTCGACCCCGCGCATTGGCAGACGCTGATGACGCTGGCGCTGGATGACAATCAGGTGGCTGGCGAGCTGACGGCCGTGCTCGACGAAATGCACTGGCAGTTCGCCGATCTCGAACGCGAGATCGTGCGCCGCCGGGCGCTGCTGACGCCGGACGCCGACGCGAGGTACGCCGATCTGCTCGATGCCTGGAGCGCGGAACTGCATGTCTGCGTCGAGCAGGGCTTCTAGAAGTTCGGATGCGGCCCGGGGCTCCTAGCGGCAGTTCTCGTCGATCGTCTTCTGCAGTTGCGCTTCCTTCGCCGCACGCTCCTCGGCGTCGACGGGGCGCGTACGGCCGCCGGCACTCGTCATTCGCCGCGGCGTTTCCTCGAGCGTCTGCCGGTCTGCCCTGGCTTTCTCGCACAGGGCCTGCCTGTCGGGCGCCGGCGCCGGCTTTTGTGCCGCCCGGGGCGGCTGCGGCGCTTCCTCGGGGGCGACGCGCGGCTTCTCGGGAACACCGCCGGTGTAGGTGTTCGGCGGCGGCACGGTGAGCTTGCGGGCGCCGGCATGCGGCGGCGGCTGGTCGGAGTAGTGGAGCTTGCCGGACGCATCCTTCCACGAGTACAGGTCGGCGGCGGCACCGCCCGCGGCGAGCGCCAGCACGATGGCAACGGCTTGCGCGCGCATGGCTAAAGCGCCTGTTGCCGCACCGGCGGCGCGGCCGGCAGGGTGCGCGCGCCCGGCGGCTTGATCTGGGTGCTGGCACCGCCGAGTCCGCTGACGGTGGCGACGGCCGCCTCGACCAGCCGTGCCGTCGGATGTGCTTCGCAGTGACGATCGATCAGGGTTTCCAGCGTGCCGGCCTGGGGGGTCAGCGACTGCTGGCTGCGATGGCCGCGCAGCGCGTAGACGTTGTGGCCGGCGACGAAGCCGAATACCCATTGCACGGCCGTGCCGCGGCGCTCGGCGTTTCCCTCCGCCTTCCAGGCATTCCAGTCGGCGCAGCGCGTGGTGCCCGAGCCGGAGATCTTGACGTCGTGGCTCGCCTGGGCCAGCGGCGCGGTCGACGCCGCCAGCAGCGCGAGGCCGGCGGCTGCCCGTGCCAGTCCTGTCCAGGATGCGCCGTTTCGAGTATTCATGTGCGTGCCCCCGTCGTGAGATGCCGGATCGAGTTTCCCACGATTCGCGAACGCCGCCAATGCGGCGGCGCCCGTTGGTCACTTGGGCGGCAGCGAGTCGCGCGCAACCCAGTACGGAACGCCGTAGGCAGGGCTGGCGCCTTCGCGGTAGGGGTCGCGCACGGTATCGGCCTGGGTGGCAGGATTCTCGCGCGTCGGGGTGCCCGCCTTGTGGGCGTCGCTCCAGGCGGGGTTTACCGCGTAGCCGGCGGCGAACATGCAGGCATGGAAGCCCGGCCCCTTGGCGCGGCACGCCGGGATCGCCGACGCGAGCGGGCGCGGCGCGGGCTTCGGTGCCGCGGCCGGTGCCGCCGCCTGCGGTGGCGGCGTGAGCTCCACGATCCAGTTTCGAAGGTCGTCGCGATAGACGATCAGCACGGTGCCGGCGCTGATCGCGAGCAGCGCGCGGACGAACCATTTGCGGCCGGGCAGGGACATCGCGCCCTAACGCGCGTGGCGGCCGTGATGGTGCGAGACGGGTCGCACCACGAGGACGAACTTGCCGACCTGCGGCGTGCCCTGATACTCGAGGCCGACCTCTTCCGCGGGCACCAGCGCCAGCTCGACGCGGCCATGGAACTTGCTCACGAAGCGCTCGATCGCCTCGCCCTCGGCGCATCCGCGCTGGAGCTTCCAGAACCCGGCGACGTCGGTCTCGGACGTCGGCCCGAACATGCTCAACACCGCCCAGCCCATGTGGGGATTCCTGACGGCGTAGTCGCTCTGGGATTCCATGCGGGCGAGGTCAGCCAGTTGCGTGAGAAAGGACATGGTTCTCTCAGGCGCGGCCGTCGACCGTGGGGTAATCGGTGTAGCCCTCGGCACCGCCGCCGTAGAACTTGTCCGCCCGCAGCGCATTGAGCGGCGCGTCTTCGCGCAGCCGGCGAACGAGGTCGGGGTTGCCGATGAAGGCGCGGCCGAAGGCCACCAGGTCGGCCTTGCCGTCGGCGACGGCGGCGATGGCGTCGGCACGCGAGTAGCCGTTGTTGACCATCCATGCGCCCGGCCAGCGGCTGCGCAGCGCCGCATAGTCGAACGCAGGCGCAACCTCGGGCACGCGCGCGCCGCCGGTTTCGCCCTCGATCACATGCACGTAAGCCAGCTTGAAGCGCGCGAGCTGCTCGACGACGTGGTTGTAGAGCGCCTGCGGATTGCTGTCGAGCGGCGCGGTGTTGCCGAAGGTGGTCATCGGGCTGAGCCGCACAGCGGTGCGGCCGGCGCCGACTCGCTCGGTCACCGCCTGCACCACCTCGATCAGCAGCCGCACGCGATTGGCGATGCTGCCGCCGTAAGGGCCGCTGCGGTCGTTGATGCTGTCGCGCAGGAACTGCTCGAGCAGGTAGGTATTGGCGGCATGGATTTCGACGCCGTCGAAGCCGGCCTCGATGGCGTTGGCGGCCGCGTTGGCGTAATCGGCCACCAGGCCCGGCAGCTCGTCGTCGCGCAGGGCGCGTGGCGCCGACACCGGCACGAAGCCTTCGCGCGTGAACGTCATGGCGGGAGACGGCCGGCTGGTCGACGAGACCGGCGCCGCGCCGCCGGGCAGCAGCGAGGAGTGCGAAATCCGTCCGACGTGCCAGAGCTGCATGACGATGCGCCCGCCGGCGGCGTGCACGGCGTCGGTCACCGCGCGCCATGCCGCGACCTGTTCTGGCGAATGGATGCCCGGGCTGTCGAGGTAGCCCTGTGCCATCGGGCTGATCTGGCTCGCCTCGGAGATGATCAATCCGGCCGTGGCGCGCTGGCGGTAGTACTCGACCGTGAGCGGTCCGGGCACGTTGCCATCGACGGCGCGATTGCGCGTGAGCGGCGCCATGACGGCGCGATTGGCCAGCGAAATTTCGCCGATCTGGATGGGGTCGAACAGGGAGGGCATGCGAAAGGCTCCGGTACGCAGCATGGATCCGTCGCGCGAACCGGCGCTTCGGGGCCGGCGAATGCTACGAAATCGACCCGCGACCGTCAATGCGACGCGACGGCGACGGCATGGCCGAACGCGACATGAAGGCCGCAACCGGCCGCTGTCATGGCCGCACTTTGATGCAATGCAGCTTTCTTAAGGCCGGCAGGTGATTCAAAATGGCCCGTCACAAGAAGGGAACACGTCATGGCCAAGCCAACGCCAGCACGCAAAGCAGCCCGGGGGACGGATAACGAGAGCATCCGCACGGGGTTATCCGAAGAGTCCATACGCCTGGCCTTCCTCGACAATCTCTTCTACGTGCAGGGTCGCTTCCTGGAAGTCGCCTCAGCGAACGACAAGTACAAGGCGCTGGCCTACACGGTGCGCGACAGGCTCCTGCACCGCTGGGTCAGCACCATACGCACCTACCAGCAGCACAATCCGCGCACCGTCTGCTACCTGTCCGCCGAGTACCTGCCGGGGCCGTTCATGGGCAACAACCTGCTCAACCTCGGCATCGAAGACTGTACCCGCCGGGCCCTGGCGGGGCTCGACATCGACCTTGACGAGCTGATCGAGCAGGAGGAGGAGCCCGGGCTCGGCAACGGCGGCCTCGGCCGCCTGGCGGCGTGCTTCATGGATTCGCTGGCGACGCTGCAGATCTCGGCCATCAGCTACGGCATCCGTTACGAGTTCGGCATCTTCAACCAGGTGATCAAGGATGGCCACCAGATCGAGACGACGGACAACTGGCTGCGCCTGGGCAACCCGTGGGAAGTGCGGCGCCCCAACATCACCTACGACGTGAAGATCGGCGGCCACACCGAGCAGTACACCGACGATGCGGGACGCCTGCGCGTGCGCTGGCTGCCCGGCGAGGTGTTCCACGGCGTGGCCATCGATACGCCGATCCTCGGCCACAACGTCAACACCGTCAATCTTTTGCGCCTGTGGAGCGCCGAGGCCGCCGAAGGCTTCGACTTCCATGCCTTCAACCAGGGCGATTACTACGGCGCGGTGATGCGCGAGGTGCGCTCGGAAACCATCAGCAAGGTGCTCTACCCGAACGACGAGCCGGAGATCGGCAAGCGCCTGCGCCTGCTGCAGCAGCATTTCTTCGTCACCTGCTCGCTGCAGGACATGCTGCGCATCCACCGTAGCACCGGCTTGCCGCTGGAACGCTTCCACGAGAAGTTCAGCGTCCAGCTCAACGACACCCATCCCGCCATCGCCGTGGCCGAACTGATGCGCCTGCTGGTGGACGACCATCACATGGCGTGGGATGACGCCTGGAACACGACACGCAACACCTTCGCCTACACCAACCACACGCTACTGCCGGAAGCACTCGAGAAGTGGCCGATCCCGTTGTTCCAGACGACGTTGCCGCGCCATCTCGAAATCATCTACGAGATCAACGCGCGCTTTCTCGATGAAGTGCGGTTGCGCTATCCCTACGACAGCGGATACGTCGAGCGCATGTCGATCATCGACGAAAGCGGCCCGCGCTACGTGCGCATGGCGCATCTGGCCTGCGTCGGAAGTTTCGCCATCAACGGGGTCGCGGAACTGCATAGCCGATTGCTGAAGGAAACGGTGCTGCGCGATTTCCATGCGCTGTGGCCGCAAAAGTTCCAGAACAAGACCAATGGCGTCACGCCGCGCCGCTTCATGATGCTGAGCAACCCGGGGCTGGCCGCGCTGTTGACCGAGACCATCGGGCCGGCGTGGGAAAACGACCTGTCGAAGCTGCACGCACTGGAGGAGCATGCCGACGATCCGGCGTTCCACGCGCGCTGGCGGCAGATCAAGCGCGAGCGCAAGCTCGCCCTCGCCGCGACCATCGCCAAACGTTGCGGCGTCAGCGTCGATCCCGACAGTCTCTACGACGTCCAGGTCAAGCGCATCCATGAATACAAGCGCCAGCACCTGAACGTGCTGCACATCGTCGCGCTCTACAACCGCATCAAGCTCGATCCGGCACGGGAGGTGACGCCGCGCACCTTCATCTTCGGCGGCAAGTCGGCGCCCGGCTACGCCATGGCCAAACTGATGATCCGGCTGATCAACGCCGTCGGCGACGTCGTCAACCGCGATCCCGACGTCGCCGGCCGGCTGAAGGTCGCATTCCTGCCCAACTTCAGCGTCAAGCTTGGGCACGGCGTCTATCCGGCGGCCGACCTGTCGCAGCAGATCTCGACGGCCGGCAAGGAAGCTTCAGGCACCGGCAACATGAAGTTCTCGATGAACGGCGCGCTGACCATAGGCACGCTCGACGGCGCCAACGTCGAGATCCGCGACGAGGTCGGGGCCGAGAACTTCTTCCTCTTCGGCCTCACCGCCGAGGAAGTGGAGCGCACGCTGGCCGCAGGCTACCGGCCTGCGGACCTCTACCATGGCAATCCCGAACTCAAGGGCGTGATCGACCTCATCCGCAGCGGCCTGTTCTCGCACGGCGACCGCAGCGTCTTCCAGCCGCTGATCGACAACCTGCTGGAGCACGATCCCTACCTGCTGCTCGCCGACTATGCGGCCTACATCGCCTGCCAGGACGAGGTCAGTGCAGCGTTTCGCGACACCGCGCGCTGGACGCGGATGTCCATTCTCAACGTGGCGCGCATCGGCAAGTTCTCTTCCGACCGCACCATTGCCGAGTACTGCCGCGACATCTGGAGGGTGACGCCGACGCCGGTGGAGTTGTAAGTCCGGGTCGGGTTGGTCCTGCTGGACTTGCTTGGAAGTCCTGATGGTGCGGGAGTGGGACTCACAAACAGCCATGTAGCCCTTGTCGCATCGACAAGTGGAACCAGCCACTGCGGTAGATACCCCCAGATGTACCCCCAAGCAGCGGGCGTCACCGCCGCTGCTCTCTACCCGAGCCAACGAAGATATCACCAACTCGGTCCTGTCGCTGGCCGGGTAACGCGAATACGCCCAGTGGCTTTCCCCTGTCTGCAACACCAATTCAGACAATCGTCGGCAAAGGCGGTCGTTCGGCCAACTCTGACCCATGACTTGCGGGGTTATTCGCCTTGCCGGCCGACCGGCTGTAGCCTCCATGAGGCTGTCGAGATAAGGCGATAGCAGCGCCCACGCTCGGGAAAGCAGGCGCGAGGATAGCGCCAAACGGCGAAGCCCTTGTGCACGATGCTGGCAAGGCTGTCGATCTGATGATGCCCGCTTCTATGTTGTCTGCCAAAACTATGCGGAACGATGCCAGAATGTACAACAATAATCGCGATTTTCCGTCAGAATAGTCGGTATCAGTCGATTTCACTGCCACAGGAGGCAACGGTGCTACTTGAGTACGGTGCGAAGAACTACTTCTGCTTTAAGGACGGCACCTCAGTCTCATTCGAGCTTGATGCAAACTGTCCGGAGTCGATTTCTGGTGGCCGTAACTTCACCCCGGTGCTCTGCGTCAAGGGAGCCAACGGGTCGGGGAAAACTAACCTGTTGAAGATCCCGGCGTTCTTAGGGATGTTCTGCGCAAGGTCGTTCTACTTTGAAACCGACCAACCGATCCCACTAAGCTCCCACTTTGAGAGCGCTGACCCAACGGAGTTCTACGCTGAGTTCATATCCGGCGGTGTCAAATACGCATATGAACTCGTGGCAACTGACACCGAAATTTTGCGGGAAACGATTTACAGAACCCGAGCTAAGCGGACCAAGGTTGTCGAGCGGATGGGCAACGAGATAACGACGGTTACCAATGCGCTAAGAAAACTGACGTCAATAAAACTCCGTTGGAATGTGTCGATAATCTCGATGGCTCACCAATACGAGCTTTCAGAACTAGCCGACTGCTATCAGTTCTTTTCCAACATAGCGTCGAACGTAGGGTACAGCGGCCTCAACCATGTCACGCCAGACGTCAGCACCGTTTCCAAGGCGCTCATTGGCGACCAAGAGACTCTTGGGTTCATAAAATCGTTCATTCAGTCGTGCGATGCCGGGATATCTGACATCGTCATTCATAGCATGAAGAAGGGTGATAAGACTGACTACTTCCCAGCGTTTATACATGACACCACTAGCGGACCGGGACTTATCACCGACATAACGGAGTCGAGTGGGACAAAGGTGCTGTTCACTACGCTTGGAACGTATCGGAAGGTACTGAACACCGGTGGTCTGCTTGTGCTTGATGAGTTTGACATGAATCTACATCCGCATATCCTTCCTAAGCTCGTCAATCTGTTTCTTGACCCGGAAATCAATGTCAAAGACGCACAGCTGATATTTACGACGCACAATTCGGAAATCATGAACACACTTGGTAGGTATCGGACGTACCTTGTTAACAAGGAACGAAATGAGAGCTACGCCTACCGTCTTGACGAAATTCCCGGTGACTTGCTGCGAAACGACCGCCCGATAACGCCCGCATACAACGAAGGCAAGATTGGGGGCGTTCCGCGTCTATGAGCCGGTTCGGACTGAATGCGAAGAAGGCTGCTTTCCTCGCTGCGCTTGCCGAGAAGCCGAGCCTAGACGGGGACGGGGACAGGCTGACCATTGGCTGCAAGTTCAACTTTGCCTACTTCACCACCCAAGCCGCAAGCCAATCTTTCGGCGACTGGACCCATCCGGACCTTGTAAGCCTACTTGGCAAGCTAAAGGAGTACTGCAAGAGGCCACTGAGTGACTGGGCCATCACGCCCGTAGGAAAGTCAGGAACCGTCCTCGCCATTTACGGCGGCTTTCCTGCAAACTCGGACCTCGAATTTCCCAAGCACGTTCCGCATCAGGCTAAATGGGGGCGCTTCCGGCTGGAATCCGCAGTGAGACTGGTTGGCTTCGTAGTCCCGCCGGAGTACACGGATAAGATGCACGCAAAGAGCGGCTACCGATTCGACTGCAATACCTTCTATGTCGTGTTTCTCGACAAAAATCACGCGTTCTACAAGACTGAGTCAAAGTAACTCTGTGGCTTTGCGAATGGCAATACGCAACGGGGCTTAACCTGTAGCTGCCGGCATCATCAGCAACGGACACCATGCTCGACCGCCTGCTAATAGGTACCGCGTCGTACGGGCATTTTGTTCGCCTCCGCACCGTTGGTCGGAGCGGCATTTCCCGCCATGTTCGGAGCCAATCGGATCGACGGCCGGCGTCCGCATAGCGTAGGCTGGTGATGGCGCCAACGGGCAGGTGCGGACTGCGGGCTTCGGCGCGGTGTAACCGGCTTCCGCTGCTCGTTCTCGATGCTCTCGATCGGCCTAATGCCTACAGCAGGCCGCGATACGTCGTCAGCAGTTCCTCCACCGCCACCGTGCTCGGCCTCGGCACATCGTCGGCCGGCGGCACGCAATGCGCCTCAGCGAGCGGCTTGATGGCCGCCATATCGAGGCCAACCTCGTCGGCGAACTTCTTCATTTCGCATAGGTGCACCTCTAGGTTGCTTTGTAGGCGCGATGTGGGGCAGAGTCACCATCATGAACGACGTCCATCAAGCAATCCGACAAGGCGACCTCGCCGTACTCGTCGCCTGCTTGAAGCGCGGGGATGACCCAGACTCCTGTAATGAATTCGGTGAAAGCGCATTGTATGAGGCGATTCTCCACACCGATGATTCCGATCTTCGCCTCGAATTTGTCCATGCCCTTATCGGGGCCGGGGCCGACGTCAAACAGCGTCACGCGGGTGGCGGCGGCCCTCTCATTGCAGCAGTGATCCAGTACGACTCCCGCGTCCTCAAACTGCTGCTTGAACACGGAGCCGATCCCAACAAAGAGCACGATCAAGGCGAGCCACTTTTCGATTGGGCAGAGTTTCACTATCGGAACGACGAGTATCGACTCGACCTGCCTGTCGAGCCAAGCGACAGCGACAGTGCCTCGACGGATAGCTGGCTTGCCTTCCTGTCAGGCTTTGCGTCAGAACAGGGACGATCGCGGCTGGAGTGCTTGTATCTACTTCGCCAGTATGGGGCTATTGGGTGGCGGGAACGCGAGCGCACTAGTCACCAAGAGTCCGTTTCCGAGGTACGTCCAGCACCGCCTGACGCCTAAAGCAGGCCACGATACGCCGCCAGCAGTTCCTCGACCGTTGCGGCGTTCGGCACCGGCAAATCATCGGCCGGAGGCACGCAGTCGGCCTCTGCGAGCGGCTTGATGGCCTCCATGTCGAGGCCAACCTCGGCGGCGAACTTCGCCATCCCCGCATACAGCGCCGCCAGCTTGAGCTTGTAGGCGTCGTGCAGGACACCAACCTTGATGACTTCATCGCGCAGACCGCTCCCCTACTGGGAGTTGCGGGCATTCATGGACGATGATGGGGTGATACTTGGTGCCGGGAGTGGGACTCGAACCCACACACCTTGCGGCGGCGGATTTTGAATCCGCTGCGTCTACCGATTCCGCCATCCCGGCACGGGACCGGGGTCGCTTAGAATGTCGCGCCCCGTCAAGGAGCGCGCATTATCCGCGTTTCCCGCCCCCGCTTCAACCGATGACACTCACCCTCGACGACTTCGACTACGCGCTGCCGCCGGAACTGATCGCGCAGGCGCCGCTGCCGGAACGCTCCGCGAGCCGCCTGCTGGCGGTGCGCGGCATGGCGCTGGCCGACCGGCGCTTCGCCGAATTGCCGGACCTGCTGGCGCCGGGCGACCTGCTGGTGATGAACGACACGCGCGTGCTGCATGCGCGGCTGCGCGGCCGCAAGGCGAGCGGCGGGCAGGTGGAGGTGCTGGTCGAGCGGCCATTGGCGGACGAGCGCGAGGTGCTGGCGCAGGTGCGCGCCAGCAAGTCGCCGCAGGCCGGCTCGACCTTGCACCTCGAGGAGGCCTTCGACGTCGAGGTGCTCGGGCGCGAGGGCGAGTTCTACAAGCTGCGTTTCCCGGAACCGGCGCAGGCGCTGGTCGAGCGCCACGGCCGGTTGCCGCTGCCGCCCTACATCGAGCGCGCGGCGGCGGATGCCGACGAGGCGCGCTACCAGACGGTATTCGCGCGCGAAAAAGGCTCGGTGGCGGCGCCGACGGCGGGATTGCACTTCGATGACGCGCTGCTGGCGCTACTGGCGGCGCGCGGCGTCGTGACCGCGCACGTGACGCTGCATGTCGGCGCCGGCACCTTCCAGCCGGTGCGCGTGCAGAACCTCGCCGAGCACCGCATGCACGTCGAACGCTGGCAGCTGCCGCAGGCGACGGTCGATGCCATCGCCGCGGCGCGCGCGCGCGGCGGCAGGGTGGTGGCGGTCGGCACGACGACGCTGCGCACGCTGGAGTCGGCGGCGCTGGCCGGGCCGCTGGCGGCGGGCTCCGGCGACACTGACCTCTTCATTACGCCGGGCTTCGACTTCAGGGTTGTCGACCGGCTGATCACGAATTTCCATCTGCCGAAGTCGACGCTGCTGATGCTGGTGTCGGCCTTCGGCGGCCTCGAGCCGCTGCGCGCCGCGTATCGCCACGCGATCGCGCAGCGCTACCGTTTCTTCAGCTACGGCGATGCGATGCTGCTCGACCGGGCGGACCTCATTCGGGACGACGATGCAATTTGACCTCCTCGCCAGCGACGGCGCCGCGCGCCGCGGCACCCTGACCCTGGCCCATGGCGTCGTCGAGACGCCGGTGTTCATGCCGGTCGGCACTTACGGCACCGTCAAGGCGATGGCGCCGAACGAGCTGGTCGACATCGGCGCGCGCATCGTGCTCGGCAACACCTTCCATCTCTGGCTGCGGCCCGGACTCGACGTGATCCGTGCCCACGGCGGGCTGCACCGTTTCATGGGCTGGGAGGGGCCGATCCTGACCGACTCGGGCGGCTTCCAGGTGTTCTCGCTCGGCGACTTGCGCAAGATCACCGAGGACGGCGTCAAGTTCGCCTCGCCGATCAACGGCGACAAGCTGTTCATGCGGCCCGAGGATTCGATGCAGATCCAGCACGTGCTGAATTCCGACGTGGTGATGATCTTCGACGAGTGCACGCCCTACCCGGCCGACGAGCGCCAGGCGGCGGAGTCGATGCGCCTCAGCCTGCGCTGGGCGCGGCGCTCACGCGACGAGCACGACCGGCTAGGCAACGCGAACGCGCTGTTCGGCATCGTGCAGGGCGGCATGCACGAGGTGCTGCGCGACGAATCCCTGGCCGGACTGACGGGCATCGGCTTCGACGGCTACGCCATCGGCGGGCTGTCGGTCGGCGAACCGAAGGAGGACTTTGCGCGCATCCTCGCCCACACGGCGCCGCGGCTGCCGGCGGACAAGCCGCGCTACCTGATGGGGGTGGGTACGCCGGAAGACCTCGTCTTCGCGGTGCAGGCGGGCATCGACATGTTCGACTGCGTGATGCCGACGCGCAACGCCCGCAACGGCTGGTTGTTCACGCGCCACGGCGACGTCAAGATCAAGAACGCCTGCCACAAGGACGACGTGCGCCCGCTCGACGCGACCTGCGGCTGCTACTGCTGCCGCAACTTCACGCGCGCCTACCTGCATCACCTGCACCGCACCGGGGAAATCCTCGGCGCGCGGCTCAACACCATCCACAACCTGTTCTATTACCAGGCGCTGATGGCGGAATTGCGGGACGCCATCGCGGCCGGCCGGCTCGCCGCCTATGTCGGCGAATTCGCGCGGCTGCGCCGGGGCGGCTGATACAATGCCCCGCTCGTTTTTACCCACTGGAGCAATACCGTGCTGATCTCCAACGCATACGCGCAAGCGGCGCCGGCCGCCGCCGACCCGACGGGCGGCCTGATGGGCATGCTGCCCATCGTCCTGATGTTCATCGTGCTGTGGTTCCTGATGATCCGCCCGCAGATGAAGAAGGCCAAGGAACACCAGAAGATGGTCAGCGAGCTGCAGAAGGGCGACGAGATCGTCACCCAGGGCGGCATGGTCGGCCGCATCGTCAAGGTTGGCGAGAACTTCGTCGCCATCGAAGTCGGCACGCTGAAGGATGCCCCGGTCGAAGTCACCGTGCAGAAGCAGGCCATCGGCGCCCTGCTGCCGAAGGGCACGCTGAAGTCCCTCTGATCGTCGTTTTTAGGGCCGGCGCCGCGACGGCGCCGGAGGAATCGCCATGAATCGCTATCCCCTCTGGAAGAACGTCACGGTGATCGTCGCCGTGGTGCTGGGCCTGTTGTACACGCTGCCGAACTTCTTCGGCGAAGTACCGGCCGTGCAGGTCTCGAGCGTCAAGGCCACGGTCAAGGTCGACGCCAGGCTGCTCTCGCGCGTCGAGGACGCGCTCGCGACCGCCGCTATCCAGAACACCGGCCTGTTCGCCGACGCCAACAGCATCCGCGTGCGGCTTGGCGACCCGGACACGCAGCTGCGCGCCAAGGATGCGATCGAAAAGGCGCTGAACCCGGATCCCGCAGACGTCTCCTACAGCGTGGCGCTGAACCTGCTGTCGGCGTCGCCCAACTGGCTGACCAGCCTGCATGCGCTGCCGATGTACCTCGGCCTCGACCTGCGCGGCGGCGTGCACTTCCTGCTGCAGGTGGACATGAAGGGTGCGCTCACCAAGCGCCTCGACGCCACGGCGGCCGACCTGCGCAGCATGCTGCGCGAGAAGAACGTGCGCCACGGCGGCATCGGCCGCGAGGGTCCGGCGGTCGTGATCCGCTTCCGCGACGCCGAAACACGCGACAAGGCGCGCGCGGCGATCCTCGACACCCTGCCGGCGGCAATGGTCGGCAGCGCGGGCTCGGCCGACTTCACGGTTGCGGAGACCGGCCAGGGCCCCGACCTGCGCCTGTCGCTGACACTCTCCGAGCCGGCGCAGAAGCGCGTGCAGGAAATGGCCGTCAAGCAGAACATCGGCACGCTGCACAACCGCATCAACGAACTCGGCGTCGCCGAGCCGGTGATCCAGCAGCAGGGCGCCGACCGCATCGTCGTCCAGCTGCCCGGCGTGCAGGACACGGCCAAGGCCAAGGACATCCTCGGCCGCACGGCGACGCTCGAACTGCGCATGGTCGACGACGAGAACAGCAACAACCCGAGCGTGCTCGCGGCGGCGGCGGCCGGCCAGCCGCCCCTCGGCACCGAGTATTACGTCGAGCGCGGCGGCGCCGGCCTGCTGGTGAAGAAGCAGGTGATGCTGACCGGCGAACGCCTGACCGACGCCCAGCCGGGCTTCGACAGCCAAACCCAGGAGCCGGCGGTGCACTTGACGCTCGACGCCGCCGGCGCCCGCGTCTTCAAGGACCTGACGCGCGACAACGTCGGCAAGCGCATGGCGATCCTGCTGGTCGAGAAGGGCAAGGGCGAGGTCGTCACGGCGCCGGTGATCCGCAGCGAAATCGGCGGCGGCCGCGTGCAGATCTCGGGCCGCATGACGACGCAGGAAGCCAACGACGTCGCGCTGCTGCTGCGCGCGGGCTCGCTGGCGGCGCCGATGGAAATCATCGAGGAGCGCACGATCGGCCCGTCGCTCGGCGCCGACAACATCGAGAAGGGCTTCAACTCGACGCTCTGGGGCTTCGCCGCCATCGCGGTGTTCATGACGGCCTATTACCTGCTGTTCGGCGTGGTGTCGGTGATCGCGCTGGCCTGCAACGTGCTGTTCCTGATCGCGCTGCTGTCGCTCTTGCAGGCGACGCTGACGCTGCCGGGCATCGCCGCCATCGCGCTGACGCTCGGCATGGCCATCGACGCCAACGTGCTCATCAACGAGCGCATCCGCGAGGAACTGCGCGGCGGCAGCACGCCGCAGGCGGCGATCACCGCGGGCTACGAGCGCGCCTGGGGCACCATCCTGGATTCCAACGTGACGACGCTGATCGCCGGCATCGCGCTGCTGATCTTCGGCTCCGGCCCGGTGCGCGGCTTCGCCGTCGTGCATTGTATCGGCATCATGACGTCGATCTTCAGCTCCGTCGTGCTGTCGCGGGCGCTGGTCAACATGATCTACGGCCGCCGCCGCAAGCTCACCGGCCTGTCCATCGGGCAGGTCTGGAAGCCCGGCATCACGGCGAAGTAAGCAAGGGGAAACAAGATGGAATTCTTCCGCATCCGCAAAGACATCCCCTTCATGCGCCACGCGCTGGTTTTCAACATCATTTCGTTGATCACCTTCGTCCTGGCCGTGGTGTTCCTCGCCACGAAGGGCCTGCATTTCTCGGTCGAGTTCACCGGCGGCACGCTGATGGAAGTGGGCTACGCGCAGGCGCCGGACCTCGAGAAGGTCCGCGGCAAGCTGCTCGCCGACGGCTTCAGCGACCCTCAGGTGCAGAACTTCGGTTCCTCGCGAGACGTGCTGATCCGCGTGCCGCTCGCCAAGGACACCGAAACTGCCAAGGTCGGCGAACGCGTCATGGCCTCGCTGCTGGGCGCCGCGGACGCGGCAGCGAACCCGCCGACGCTCAAGCGCATCGAATACGTCGGGCCCCAGGTCGGCAAGGAACTCGCCGAGGACGGCGCGCTGGCGCTGCTGCTCGTGATCATCGGCATCGTGGTCTACCTCGCCTTCCGCTTCGAGTGGCGCTTCGCCGTCTCGGCGATCATCGCCAACCTGCACGACGTGGTGATCATCCTGGGCTTCTTCGCCTTCTTCCAGTGGGAGTTCTCGCTGCCGGTACTGGCCGCGGTGCTGGCGGTGCTCGGCTACTCGGTCAACGAATCCGTGGTCGTCTTCGACCGCGTGCGCGAAACTTTCAAGAAGAAGCGCGGCATGTCGACGCCCGAGGTGCTCAACCACGCCATCACCAGCACCATCTCGCGCACCATCATCACCCACGGTTCGACGCAGATGATGGTGACCTCGATGCTGATCTTCGGCGGCGCCGCGCTGCACTACTTCGCGCTGGCGCTGACGATCGGCATCCTGTTCGGCATCTACTCGTCGGTGCTGGTGGCAAGCCCGTTGGTGATGTGGCTCGGCGTCTCGCGCGAGCAGTTCGTGCAGCCGAAGAAGGAACGCCCCGACGGCATGACCGACGACGGCGCCGTCGTCTAGGAGCGCCGTGGTGTGCTTCGCCCTGCCGCGTGCCGAACGGGGCGCCCGCGTCTACGTCTGGGACTTCCCGACGCGCCTGTTCCACTGGAGCCTGGTAGCGGCAGTCGTAGTCGCCTTCGTCACCGGCTTCACCGGCGGCAACGGCATGGACATCCACGGCAAGGCAGGGATCGCCATCGTCGGCCTCGTCGCCTTCCGCCTCGCATGGGGCTTCCTCGGTTCGACCTACGCGCGCTTCGCTACCTTCATCTACGGCCCCAAGGCGGTATTGGCCTATCTGCGCGGGCAGTGGTGCGGCCTCGGCCATAATCCGCTCGGGGCGCTGTCGGTGATCGCGCTGCTGTCGGTTTCGATCTTCCAGGCCGTCACCGGCCTGTTCGGCAACGACGACATCGCCTTCAATGGTCCCTTGTACGGGCTCGTCGACAAGGACACCAGCGACGGCTTCACCGGCTGGCATCGCCGCAGCGTCTGGCTGCTGCTGGCGCTGATCGCGCTGCACCTGGCGGCGATCGGCTGGTACGCGCGCATGAAGCAGCAGGCGCTCGTGAAAACCATGCTGACGGGCTGGCAGGACAACCCCCCGGCCGGCGCACAGGCGGCCAAGGGCGGCGGCTTCGTCGCGTTCCTGATCGCCGCGACGATCGGCATCGGCGCCGCCTGGGTTGCATCCGGCGCATTCATTCCGCCGCCCCCACCGCCCGCCGCAACGACGCCGGCCTGGTAAACGCAAACGGCCGCCCGTAGGCGGCCGTCGCATGACAAGCCCTCGCGGGCGTTACTTCTTCTCTTCCTTACGGAACTTGTGGCTTCGGCCGCCGCTTCGCGGCTTAACCTCGCTGTGCGAGGTTAGCCTTCGCCGCAAATTCTTGCCGGGCGTTACTTCTTCTCTTCCTTGCGGAACTTGTCATGGCAGCCCTTGCAGGTCTCGCCGACCTTGCCGAACTGTGCCTTGACGGCGGCGGCGTCGCCGGTCGCGGCGACCTTGGCGAGTTCGTTGGCTTGCTTGTTGAAGGCCATGGCCAGTTCCTTGACCTTTTCGCCTTCCTTGAAGAACTCGGGCTTGACGTTCGTCTCGCGATGACCGATGCCCTTGTCGGTGCCGGGCTGATACAGCACGCCCATGCCGGAATTCGACAGCGCCTGGATGACGTTGGCGGCCTGGACGACCTGGTCCTTGTTGAACGTGCCTTCGACGTTGGCCTTGATGCGGCCCATGCTCCAGGCCATCGACTGGTAGGCCGACTGGCGCCAGCGGATCTGGTCTTCGGCCTTGCCGATCACTTGTGCGGTAGCGGCGCCGGCGGCGAGAACGGCCGCGAGGCCGAGGGCGAGCGATTTCATGTTCTTCATGGGTCCTCCACTAGGGTTGGGGTACTGAACGAATGCCGGCCGGAAAAACCGGTCGGCATAAGGTCATTCTAGCCCCGCACCGCCGGCGAACACGTGCTTGACGCGCAGCATGCCGCCCTCTGTGACCAAGGTCACCAAGCGGTCGATGTTCGGATGCTTGCCGGGATGCGCCTGGGCGTCGGCGGTGTGCTCGCCGTAGAGCTCGAGGCCCTTCTTCGCCGCCTCGACGGTGATGGCGCCGTAGATCTGGCCGAGGTGGTTATACACGGCCAGCGAGCCTGCCTGGCCCGGCTTGTTCTCGATGGTCGAGACGACTTCGCCCTGCGCATCGACGAGCTGGATGGCGGCGAGGTGCGAAACGCCGGGCAGCGCCTTGAGGTTCTCCGCGAAGCCCATGTCAGATGCCTTTTGCGAGTTGGACCGCCTTGCCGATGTAGTTGGCCGGCGTCATCTCGCACAGGCGTGCCTTTTCAGCTTCGGGAATCGCCAGCGTGCCGATGAAGGCACGCAGGGCGTCGCGCTCAATGCCCTTGCCGCGCGTGAGCTCCTTGAGCTGCTCGTAGGGGTTGGGCACGCCGTAGCGGCGCATCACGGTCTGCACGGGCTCGGCCAGCACTTCCCAGCAGGCGTCGAGGTCTTCGGCGAGGCGCGCGGGGTTGGCCTCGAGCTTGTTGAGGCCGCGCAGCGTGGAGTCGTAGGCGAGCACGACGTAGCCGAAGGCGACGCCCATGTTGCGCAGCACGGTCGAGTCGGTGAGGTCGCGCTGCAGGCGCGAGATCGGCAGCTTGTCGGCGAGATGGCGCAGCACCGAGTTGGCTAGCCCAAGGTTGCCTTCGGAGTTCTCGAAGTCGATCGGGTTGACCTTGTGCGGCATGGTCGAGGAGCCGATCTCGCCGGCCTTGGTCTTCTGCTTGAAGTAGCCGAGCGAGATGTACTGCCAGATGTCGCGGTCGGCGTCGAGCAGGATGGTGTTGGCGCGGGCGATGGCGTCGAACAGCTCGGCCATGGCGTCGTGCGGCTCGATCTGGATGGTGTAGGGATTGAATTCGAGGCCGAAGGATTCGATGAAGCGGCGGTTGAAGCCCTCCCAGTCGAAGTCCGGATAGGCCGAGAGGTGCGCGTTGTAGTTGCCGACGGCGCCGTTGAACTTGGCCATCATGTTGATGTCGGCGATGCGACTGCGGGCACGCAGCAGGCGCGCGGCGATGTTCGCCATCTCCTTTCCGAGCGTGGTCGGCGTCGCCGGCTGGCCGTGGGTGCGCGCCAGCATCGGCAGCTCGGCGAGCTCGTGCGCGAGCTGGCGGAAGCGATCGATGACGCGGGCGAAGTTGGGCAGCAGGATGGCGTCGCGCGCTTCCTTGAGCATCAGCGCGTGCGAGACGTTGTTGATGTCTTCGGAGGTGCAGCCGAAGTGGATGAACTCGGAGACGCGCATCACTTCGGCGTTGTTGGCGAAGCGCTCCTTGAGCCAGTATTCGACGGCCTTGACGTCGTGATTGGTGGTCGCCTCGATCTTCTTGACGGCATCGGCGTCGGAGACGGCAAAACCGGAGACGACGAGGTCGAGTTCGGCAATGGTGTCGTTCGAGAAAGCGGCGACTTCGCCGATCTCGGGCGCGGCGGCGAGCGCCTTCAGCCATTCGATTTCGACGCGGATCCGGTTGCGGATGAGGCCGAATTCGGAGAAGTGGGCACGCAGCGGCTCGACCTTCGCCGCATAGCGGCCGTCGAGCGGGGAAAGGGCTGTCAGCGCAGTCAGGGACATGGGGGTGGAATCCTCGAAAAACCGCGCCAATTCTACCATGCAGGCATGATGGTCACTTCGTGAGCAGGCACGGATGGGCCCTGTAAGCGAAGTGCCCGATGATACAATTCGCACGCCCACAAGAGCACCCTGGTTCCCCCTAGAAAATGAAGCTGATCGGTTCGCTTACCAGCCCCTACGTCCGCAAGGCGCGCATCGTCCTCGCCGAGAAGAAGATCGACTACGACTTCGTGCTTGAGTCCCCTTGGGTCGAAGGCAACGAGGTCGCGAAGTACAACCCGCTCGGCAAGATTCCGGTCCTCGTGCTCGATGACGACAGCACGTTGTTCGATTCGCGCGTGATCGTCGAATACCTCGACAACATGACGCCGAACAACAAGCTGCTGCCCGCTTCGGGCCGCGAGCGCATCGCCGTCAAGCGCTGGGAAGCGCTGGCGGACGGCATCTGCGACGCCGCTGCGGCTGCCTTCCTCGAAGCCAAGCGCCCGAAAAAACTGCAGGACCCGTCGTGGATCGAGCGCCAGCGCGGCAAGGTCGCGACCGGCCTCGAAGCGCTATCGGAAGAAGTCGGCGAAGCACCCTGGTGCTTCGGCAACACGCTGACGCTGGCCGACATCGCCGTCGGCGCCGCGCTCGGCTACCTGGTGTTCCGCTTCGGCGACATCGACTGGCAGAACACGCATCCGAACCTCGCCCGCCTTTACGAGAAGCTGATGCAGCGGCCGTCGCTCCAGGAAACGATCCCGCAGGGTTGAGCGAACGGCGGAGCGTTCTCCGCGCACCGCCTCAGACGATGATGCCGCCGCCGAGGCAGACGCGGCTCTCGTACACCACCACCGACTGTCCCGGCGTCACCGCCCACTGCGGCGCGGCGAAGGCGATCTCGCAGCGCTCCGCGTCGACGCTTTCGATCTCGCAGGCCGCGTCGGGCATGCGGTAGCGCGTCTTCGCCGCGTAAACCCAGTGCGTGTGCGGCATGCGGCCCGCAACCCACGACAGGTTTTCGGCCGCCAACCGCTCGCGCATCAGCGCTGGGTGCTCGTGGCCCTGGACGACGTAAAGCACGTTCTTCTCAATGTCCTTCTTCGCGACGTACCAAGGTTCCTCCGGTGCGCCGCGTACGCCGCCGATGCCGAGACCTTCACGCTGCCCGAGCGTGTAGTACATCAGGCCTTCGTGGCGGCCGACGACTCGGTCGGCGTCGAGCGCGCGGATCTCGCCCGGCTTTTTCGGCAGGTAGCGCGCGAGGAACTCGCGGAACGGCCGCTCGCCGATGAAGCAGATGCCCGTCGAATCCTTCTTGCCGTGGTTGGCGAGCCCGGCATCTGCGGCGATGCGACGCACGTCGCGCTTGTAGAGGTGGCCCACGGGGAACAGCGTCTTCGCCAGCTGCGCCTGGTTGAGACGATAGAGGAAGTAGCTCTGGTCCTTGGTGCCGTCCTCCGCCTTCATCAGCTGGTACTCGAGGCCCCAGTCGCCGCGGAACTCGCGCAACTGCGCATAGTGGCCGGTGGCGATCTTCTCGGCGCCGAGCTGCACGGCATGGTCGAGGAAGGCCTTGAACTTGATCTCGGAATTGCAGAGCACGTCGGGGTTGGGCGTGCGGCCGGCCTGGTACTCGCGCAGGAAGTCGGCGAACACGCGCTCCTTGTACTCGGCGGAGAAGTTGGCGACCTCAAGGTCGATGCCGATGACGTCGGCGGCGGCCGCGGCGTCGATGAGGTCCTGGCGCGACGAGCAGTAGTCGGCGTCGTCATCGTCCTCCCAGTTCTTCATGAACAGGCCGACGACGTCGTAGCCCTGCCGCTTGAGCAGCAGCGCGGCGACCGAAGAATCGACGCCGCCCGACATGCCAACGATTACTTTTTGCCCAGCCATTTGCTTCCCTTCATTCCTCTTCGCCGTCGCCGGCGAGCCAGCCCTCGAGCGGCATGATGACCGCCGGCCGGCCGTTGTCGCGAAACCACGAGTCCACCACGTAGCGCTCCGGCCGCGGGTGCTCCGGATCGCGTACCGGGCCGAGTTCCTCGATCACCGCCGAATAATGCTGAAAGACGAAGAAGCGCACGCGGCGTTCGGGGAACAGCACGCGATGAAACCTCAGCCAGCCGCGCTCGTCCAGCATATCGAGAAAGCGCGTCGTCGTCGTCGAATGGTCGATGCAATCCATGCGGCCGTGGTCGCCGTCGTCGGCGACGTTGCCGCCGCGGTCGGCACGGACCGGCGTCTGCTCCCCTGCCCAGGCATAGAGGCGACCGACGACCGATGCCAGCGCCGCGCGTTCCTGCTCGGGCGTCTTCGTCGTCGCCAGCATCCGTCCCACGATTCCCAGCCGCTCGTCGCTGAAAAACGCCATCTCCTCGGCGGCGCAGCCGTAGTTGTAGCAGACCGAAACCATCTCGTCGGCGCTCGCCAAGCCGGCCATGGCCGCCAGCACGACGGCTGCCCAGCGCATCAGTCGTAATGCCGGATCAGGTCGAGCGGGAAGCGGCGACCGGCGCGAAAGTCCTGCACGCATTGCCAGACCAGCGGGCTGCGGTGGCGCGGGCGCGTCGCCTCGATTTCCTCCGGCGTCATCCAGACCGCACGCAGGATGCCTTCGTCGAGTGCCCGGCCCGCCTCGTGGGCACCGAGTTCGCCGGCGAAGGCGAAGCGCAGGTAGGTGATGTCGCCCTGCGGCCGCGGCCACTGGTAGACCCCGACCAGCGCCGTCGGCGCAAAGCCCCACGCCGTCTCCTCGAGCGCCTCGCGCACGCAGGCGGCAACCAGCGACTCGCCTTCGTCGAGATGGCCGGCAGGCTGGTTGAAGCGGATGCCGTCGTCGGTCTCCTCCTCGACGAGCAGGAACGAGCCATTGCGCTCGATCAACGCGGCGACGGTGACGTTGGGTTTCCAGACGGTGCTCATAGGGCGGATTTTAGCGCGCATAAATCCGCTAAAATCCTGCCTTTCCGAGAACCGCTGGAGATTCCGAAAATGTCCATGGCCGACCGCGACGGCTTCATCTGGTACGACGGCAAGCTCGTGCCCTGGCGCGATGCCACCACCCACGTGCTGACCCATTCCCTGCATTACGGCCTGGCCGTATTCGAGGGCGTGCGTGCGTACAAGACCGTCAACGGCACGGCCATTTTCCGGCTCAAGGAACACACCGACCGCCTGTTCAACTCTGCCCACATCTACCGCATGCCGATGCCGTGGGACAAGGAAACGCTGATGGAGGCGCAGAAGGAAGTCGTGCGCGCCAACAAGCTCGAATCCTGCTACCTGCGCCCGCTGGCCTTCTACGGCTCGGAGAAGATGGGCGTTTCGCCCAAGGGCGCCCAGACGCACGTCGCCATCGCCGCCTGGCCCTGGGGCGCCTACCTCGGCGAGGAAGGCATGGAGAAGGGTATCCGCGTCAAGACCTCCAGCTACGCCCGCCACCACGTCAACGTCTCGATGTGCCGCGCCAAGTACTCGGGTACCTACGCCAACTCGATCCTCGCCAACATGGAAGCGACCGAGCACGGCTACGACGAAGCGCTGCTGCTCGACGTCGACGGCTTCGTCGCCGAGGGCGCCGGCGAGAACCTGTTCGTCGTCAAGGACGGCCAGATCTACGAGCCGGAGATCGCTTCGGCGCTGGTCGGCATCACCCGCGGCACCGTGCATACGCTGGCGAAGGAACTCGGCTATACGGTGGTCTCGAAGCGCCTCACGCGCGACGACATCTACATCGCCGACGAAGCCTTCTTCACCGGCACCGCCGCCGAAGTGACGCCGATCCGCGAACTCGACGGCCGCCAGATCGGCGCCGGACGCCGCGGCCCGATCACCACCAAAATCCAGAGCCTGTTCTTCGACGTGGTCAACGGCCGTGCGCCGGCACACGCCGACTGGCTCGCCCTCGTCTGAGGCCCACCATGACCCAGCTCGATGAAAAGACCCGCAGCGTCGCCGTCACTGCCGACGATCTGCCCCTGCACTGCCCGCGTCCCGGCGCGCCGCTGTGGGCGCGTCATCCGCGCGTGTTCCTCGACGTGCTGAAGCAGGACGAAACCGCGTGCCCGTATTGCGGCACCGTCTACCGCTTCACCGGGGAGCGCCCGAAGGGCCACCACTGACGCACCATGAAGATCCTCGTCGTCGCGCCTTCGTGGATCGGCGACACGGTCCTCGCCCAGCCGCTGTTCGCGCGCCTGCATCAGCGGCACCCCGGCCTCGAACTCGACGTGCTCGCTGCCGGTTGGAGCGCGCCGCTGCTGGCGCGCATGCCGGAGGTGCGGCGCGTCGTCGACAGCCCTTTCGGCCACGGTGAACTCAAACTCGGTGCGCGCTGGCGTCTTGCGCGACGCCTCGCCGCCGAGGGCTACGACGAAGCGGTCGTACTGCCGAATTCCCTCAAGTCGGCGCTGATTCCCTTCCTCGCCGGCATCCCGAAACGCACCGGCTACAAGGGTGAATCGCGGTTCGGCCTGATCAACGACATGCATCTGCTCGACAAGGCGCGCCATCCGCGCCTTGTCGATCGCTACGCCCGGCTCGCCGAAGCGCCGGGCAGCGCCGCCACCGGCGTGCCGTTGCCATTGTCGCTCCCGCACCTGGTGTCGTCGCCCGAGCAGCAGCGGCATGCGCGCGAGACCCTCGACCTCCCGTCGGACGGTGCGCCGATCGTCTTCTGTCCCGGTGCCGAGTACGGCCCGGCGAAACGCTGGCCGCCGCGCCACTTCGCCGCGCTGGCGGCGATGGCCGGCAGCGCCGATGACCCGGTTTGGCTCGTGGGCTCGCCGAAGGACGCTGCCGCCGGCGACAAGATCGAGGAGCTCGCAGGCGGCGCGGCGATCAATCTCTGCGGCCGCACGACGCTCGAGCAGGCGATCGACCTCCTGGCCGGCGCACGGCATGTCGTCAGCAACGACTCGGGGCTGATGCACGTCGCCGCCGCGCTTGGCCGCCCCCTCGTCGCGGTCTTCGGCTCGTCGAGCGTCGACTACACGCCGCCGATGTCGCCGCATGCGAAAATCGTTTCCCTTGGACTCGAATGCAGCCCCTGCTTCAAGCGCGACTGTCCGCTCGGGCACCTGCAGTGCCTGAACGACCTGACGCCGGAGCAAGTGCTGGCCGCGATGCGCTGATGCCGAAGACCATCTACACGACGCCACAGGATGCGGAGGCTGCCTTTTACGAGGCGCTCGAGCGCGCAGATATCGACGCCATCATGACCGTGTTCGCCGAGGACGAGGAGATCGTCTGCGTCCATCCCGGCGGGCCGCGCCATTCCGGCTATGCCGCGATTCGCGAAGCGTGGCGGCGCGTCTTCGCCGCCGGCACGCGGCTGCAGGTGAAGCTGATCAATCCTTGCGTCGTGCAGACGCCGTTCACCGCCGTGCATAGCGTGCTCGAACAGGTCAGCGTCGGCGACGAGGCCGCGAACCGGGCGCCCGTCATTGCCACCAACGTCTACGTGCGCGGGCCGCTCGGCTGGCGCATGATCGTGCACCACGCCTCGCCGGCGCCCCCGTCAGCCGCCGAAGCGCCGAAAACCCTGCACTAGCGCCTCCCAGGCGCGTTTTTCGCGGCTTGCGGCCTGCATGCGATAATCGTCCGACCCCATCGTCGTCGAGAGAGAGAAGCCATGAACGCGCCAGCTCCCGAGATCTTCAAGGCATATGACATCCGCGGCATCGTCGGCAAGTCGTTGACGAACGAAGCGGCCAGACTGATCGGACGGGCGCTCGGCAGCGAGGCCAGCGAGAAGGGACTCAAAACCATCGTCGTCGGGCGCGACGGACGCCTTTCCGGCCCCGACCTCGTCGCCGCGCTCGCCGAGGGCATCACCAGCACCGGCACCGACGTCATCGACATCGGCTGCGTGCCGACGCCGGTCACCTATTTCGCCGCGCATCACCTCGACGTCGGCAGCTGCGTCTCCGTCACCGGCAGCCACAACCCGCCCGACTACAACGGCTTCAAGATGGTGCTTGGCGGCGAGACACTTTTCGCCGAGCGCATCCAGGCGCTGCGCCGGCGCATCGAGGAAGGTCGCTTCGCCACCGGCAAGGGCGTGCTCTGCCGCACGCGCGTCGACGAGGCGTACCTCGACCGCATCGTCGGCGACGTGAAGATCTCGCGGCCGATGAAGATCGTCGTGGACTGCGGCAACGGCGTCGCCGGCAACCTCGCGCCCGAGCTGTTCCGCCGCATGGGCTGCGAGGTCATCGACCTGTTCTGCGAAGTCGACGGCACCTTCCCCAACCATCACCCCGACCCCTCGAAGCCCGAGAACCTCGAGGACGTGAAGCGCGCGCTGCGCGGCAGCGACGCCGAACTGGGCCTCGCCTTCGACGGCGACGGCGACCGCCTCGGCGTCGTCACCAAGGACGGCGAGATCATCTACCCGGACCGCCAGCTGATGCTGTTCGCCGCCGACGTGCTGACACGCGTGCCCGGCGGCACCATCATCTTCGACGTCAAGTGCTCGCGCTGGGTCGCGCAATCGGTGCGCCACCAGGGCGGCAAGCCCCTGATGTGGAACACCGGCCACGCCTTCATCAAGAACAAGCTCAAGGAAACCGGTGCGCCGCTGGCCGGCGAGATGAGCGGCCACATGTTCTTCAAGGAACGCTGGTACGGCTTCGACGACGGCCTCTATGCCGGTGCGCGCCTGCTCGAGATCGTCTCGCGCTGGCACGACGCCAACTGGCCGCTCAAGCACCTGCCGAACGCCATTTCGACGCCCGAGCTCAACCTGAAGATGCAGGAAGGCGAACCGCACGCGCTGATCGCGAAGCTGCAGAAAGACGGCAAGTTTCCGGCGGCGAAGTCGCTGTTCACCCTCGACGGCGTGCGCGCCGAATACACCGACGGCTTCGGCCTCGCACGCGCCTCGAACACCACGCCGGTCGTCGTGCTGCGCTTCGAAGCCGACTCTCACTCTGCGCTGGCACGCATCCAGGACGAGTTCAAGGCTGCGCTCGAAGCTGCCTGGCCGGGACTCGCGGTAAGTTTCTGATGTCCGGCGGCGAAGAGATATTCATCGGGCGGCAGCCGATCCTCGACCGGAACCACCAGCTCTTCGCCTACGAACTGTTGTTCCGCAGCGGGGCCAGGGTCAACGCGGCCAACGTCCAGGACAACCTCGCGGCTACCGCCAGCGTCATCAACCATGCCTTCGCCGAGCTCGGCATCGAACAGGCGATGGGGCCGTACAAGGGCTTCATCAACTGCGACGAACACCTGCTGCTCTCGGACATCCTCGAAGTGCTGCCGACCGACAAGATCGTGCTCGAAGTACTCGAGACCGTCGAGCTCACGCCGCAGATCATCGAGCGCTGCCGCGAGCTGAAGCAGCGCGGCTTCACCCTGGCGCTCGACGACTTCGTCAACTACGAGGACAAGTTCAAGCCGCTGCTCGACCTGATCGAGATCGTCAAGGTCGACTTGATGCCGCTCGACTCGGCCGGGCTGGCGAAAACGACTGCGGCGCTCAAGAAATGGCCCGCGCTCAAGCTGCTTGCCGAGAAGGTGGACTCGCGCGGACAGGCACAGACCTGCCACGACTACGGCTACCACCTGTTCCAGGGCTACTACTTCGCCAGGCCGGTGATCATCGCCGGCAAGAAACTCGGACACTCGCAACTGGCGCTGGTGCGCCTGCTCGGCCTGGTGCTCGAGGACGCGGAAACCCCGGAACTGGAAGTGGTGTTCAAGCAGGAGCCGGGACTGGCGATGAACCTGATGCGCCTGACCAACTCCGTCGCCACCGGGACGACGACGCGCATCACCAGCCTGCGCCATGCGATCACGGTGCTGGGCCGCCGCCAGCTGCAGCGCTGGCTGCAACTGCTGCTCTACACGAACCCCCAGGGCGAAAACGGCATCGCCACGCCGCTGCTGCAGCTGGCGGCGACGCGCGGCCGGCTGATGGAACTGATGGCCGGCAAGCTCCATGCGGGCCGGCGCGAGTTCGAGGATCAGGCCTTCATGACGGGAATCATGTCGCTCATGCCTTCGCTGATGGGCGTGCCGCTCGAGGAGATCCTCCGCGGCATCAAGGTCGCCCCGGCCGTGATCGACGCGCTGGAGAAGAGCGACGGCGAACTCGGCACGATGCTCCGGCTCTCGGGCGCCCTCGAGGCCGGCGACGGTACCGCCTGCCATGACCTCGCCGACTCGTTGAACGTCGACCACACGACGGTCAACGCCTGCCTGACGCAGGCGCTGACCTGGGCCAGCAACATCGGCAAGCAGCACGACTGAGCCGGCGTCCGCCGGTCCGACGCGTCAGAGCTTCGCTTCGACCCAACCCTTGACGGAAGCCAGCGCCGCGCCAAGGTGCTCGGGCTGCGTGCCGCCGGCCTGCGCCATGTCGGGGCGGCCGCCGCCCTTGCCGCCGACCTGCATGGCCACCGCATTCACGAGCTCGCCGGCCTTGACCTTCGCCGTCAGGTCCGGCGTCACGCCGGCGATCAGCGCGACTTTGCCGTCTGCCACGGCGGAGAGCACGATCGCCGCGCTCTTGAGCTTGTCCTTGAGCTTGTCCATGGTCTCGCGCAGCACCTTGGCGTCGGCTCCCTCGAGCCGTGCGGCGAGCACCTTGATGCCCTTGACTTCGATCGCCTGGCCGGCGAGGTCGTCGCCCTGGTTCGACGCGAACTTCGCCATGAGCTGCGCCTTTTCGCGGCGCTCGGCGCGCAACTGCTCTTGCAGTGCGCGTACCTTCTGCACCATCAAGTCACCCGAGGCGGACTGGAAGCCTAGCTCGTACGCGACCTCATCGAGTTCCATCGCCATGGCCTGCACGTAGTTGACGGCGTTGTCGCCGGTCACCGCTTCGACCCGGCGCACGCCGGCCGCGACGCCGGACTCGCCGACGATCTTGAAGAAGCCGATGTCGCCGGTGCGGGCGACGTGGGTACCGCCGCAGAGTTCCTTCGAGCCGCCGATCGACAGCACGCGCACTTCGTCGCCGTACTTCTCGCCGAACAGCATCATGGCGCCGGTCATCTGTGCGTCAGCGATCGCCATTACCTTGGCCTCGGTCGCTGCATTGGCGAGGATTTCGTCGTTGACAAGCCGCTCGACGCGGCGGATCTCGTCGTCGGTGAGCGGCTGGTTGTGCGCGAAGTCGAAGCGCGTCTTGTCGGGATCGACCTGCGAACCCTTCTGTTGCACGTGCGGCCCGAGGACTTCCCGCAGCGCCTTGTGCATCAAGTGCGTGGCCGAGTGGTTGCGCATGGTGCGTGCACGCGCCTGCGCGTCGACTCTCGCCGTCACGGCCTCGCCGACCGTCAGTGCGCCGGTCTTGAGAATGCCGTGGTGGCCGAATACCGCGGCCTGGATCTTCTGCGTGTCCTCGACGGCGAATATGCCCTGCATGCCGCGCAGTTCGCCGCGGTCGCCGACCTGGCCGCCGGACTCGGCGTAGAACGGCGTGTGGTCGAGCACGACGACGCCGAAGTCGCCTTCGTCGAGCCTCTGCGCCGGAACGCCGTCCTTGTAGAGCGCCAATACGGTGGCCTTCTGCTCGATGGTCTCGTAGCCATGAAAAACGGTCGGCGCGCCGCTGTATTCGAGCGCCGCCGCCATCTTGAACTTGCCGGCCGCGCGCGCCTGTTCCTTCTGGTGCGCCATGGCCTTGTCGAACGCGGCGGCGTCGACGGTGACGCCGCGCTCGCGACAGACGTCGGCCGTGAGGTCGAGCGGGAAGCCGAAGGTGTCATGCAGCTTGAACGCCGTCTCGCCGTTGAAGATTCTGGCGCCGGTCTTCTCCATCTCGGCGAGTTCGCTGTCGAGGATCGCCATGCCGTGCTCGATGGTGGCGAAGAAACGCTCCTCTTCGAGCTTCAGCACGTCCATCACCTTGCCCCGCCCCGCCTTCAGCTCGGGATAGGCGTCGCCCATCTCGGCGACGAGGTCTGGCACCATGCGATGGAAGAAAGGTGCGCGCGCGCCAAGCTTGTAGCCATGGCGGATGGCGCGACGAATGATCCGGCGCAGCACGAAGCCGCGACCTTCGTTGCCGGGGATCACGCCGTCGGCGAGCAGGAACGAGCAGGCGCGAACGTGGTCGGCCAGGACCTTGAGCGAGGGCGAATCCATGTCGGCGGTGGAAGTCTCGCGTGCCGCCGCCTTGATCAGATTGACGAAGAGGTCGATCTCGTAATTGCTGTGGACATGCTGCAGTACCGCGCTGACGCGCTCGAGGCCCATGCCCGTATCGACCGAGGGCTTCGGCAGCGGATGCATCACGCCCTTCTCGTCGCGGTTGAACTGCATGAACACGTTGTTCCAGATCTCGATGTAGCGGTCACCGTCCTCGTCGGGCGACCCCGGCGGGCCGCCGGCGATTTCCGGGCCGTGGTCGTAGAAGATCTCGCTGCATGGGCCGCAGGGTCCCGTATCGCCCATCATCCAGAAGTTGTCCGAGGCGTAGCGCGCGCCCTTGTTGTCGCCGATGCGGATGCAGCGCTCGGCCGGCACGCCGATTTCCTTCGTCCAGATGTCGTAGGCCTCGTCGTCCTCGGCATAGACCGTGGTCCACAGCTTGTCCTTGGGCAGCTTGAAGACTTCCGTCAGCAGTTCCCAGGCGTAGTGGATCGCATCGCGCTTGAAGTAGTCGCCGAAGCTGAAGTTGCCCAGCATCTCGAAGAAGGTGTGGTGGCGCGCCGTGTAGCCGACGTTCTCGAGGTCATTGTGCTTGCCGCCGGCGCGCACGCATTTCTGCGACGTCGTTGCACGGCTGTAGGGACGCTTGTCAAAACCCAGGAAGACATCCTTGAACTGGTTCATGCCCGCGTTGGTGAACAGGAGCGTCGGATCGTCGCCGGGCACCAGAGAACTGGAGGCGACGATCTGGTGGCCCTTGGAGGCGAAGAATTCGAGGAACTTCTGGCGGATTTCGGCGCTTTTCATGGCTGCGGACGCAAGCTTTGGAAAGCGCGGATTTTACGCGAATGCGGCAGGGCACCAAGGCCTTTACGCGTGGCAACTCAAGGCGCCTGAAGCTCCTGCGCAAGCCAAAGGTCGGGACGATCCGTGAAGATTGCGGAAGCGCCGGCGGCGAACAGTCGCTCGGCTTCCTCGCGGCTGTTGACGGTGTAGCAGGCGACCGCGAGACCGCCCGCCGCGACCGCCGCGAGGGTCGCAGGGGCGGCATCTCCACTGCAATGCAGGGCCGTGCAGCCGAGCGCCGCGGCCTGCTCGCGCCAATCGGGCGGGATCTGGTCCACCAGCAGCGCATAGCCGATATCCGGGGCGGCGGCCCGCGCGGCCGTCAGGGCGACGGCCGAGAACGAGGAGACGACGCCCGCGCCGTTCCAGCGCGTCGCCAGCAGGCCGGCGACGGCGGCGCCGGTTTCGGCCTCGCGACCGGCCGACGGCTTGATCTCGACGTTGGCCCACAGGCCGAGTTCGGCGCAGAGCGCCAGCGCCGAGGCTAGTGTGGGCACACGCTCTCCGGCAAATGCCGGGTGATGGTGCGCACCCGCATCCAGCCCGGCGAGTTGTGCAGCGGCGAGCCCAGCGACGTCGCCCGAGCCACCCGTCGTGCGATCGAGGGTCTCGTCATGGATCAGGACCGGAATGCCGTCGAGCGACAGCATGGCGTCGAACTCGACGCCGCGGCAACCGAGCCGTGCCGCGAGCCGCAGGCCCGCCAGCGTGTTTTCCGGCGCCAGTGCCCCGCCGCAGCGGTGGGCGATGATGCGCGGGTAGGACAAGCGCTACTTGCGCGTCGTCGCGGCGACCGCCGGCGACAACAACAGGCTGGCGCGGCTTACGGCGGTGTCGAGGGCTTCCTTGGCCGGCTTGGTGTTCTGCCAGACGAAGGCGATCTCCTCGTTCAGGATCTCGCGCAACCGCCCCTGGCCGACGCCGATCTTCGACCGGTAGCCCTGGCGCGGCATCGCCAGGCGCTTCTCGGCCGCCGCAACGACGGCAGGGGCCGCCGGCGAGGCACGCAGACCCTCCATGCCAGCCGAGGTCATCGGCAGATAGCCGGTGGTTTGCACCCACTCCTTCTGGACGGCCGGGCGCATCAGGAAACCGACGAACCGGGCGACCACCTTGTACTCCTCCTTCTTCTTGCCGGGCAGGAGCCACAGGGCCGCACCGTCAGGCAGCAGATCGACCGGCTGCGCGCCGCGCACGTCATCGTAGTGCGGCAATGCGGCAACGCCGAGCTGGAACTTCGCCGCCTGCGCGATGCGCATCGCAACCGAGGAATCGGCCGTCAGCATTGCGCACTCCCCGCTGGCGAAGCGGGACACGGCCTCATCGCCGGGGCCGAAGTAATGGAAGTAGAAACTCTTGTGCCAGCTCGCCAGCAACGCGATGTGCTTCACGTTCACCATGCTGTTGACGGCCAGGCGCTCGCTGCGGCCGCTCTTGGCCACGATCGGCTCGCCATGCTGAGAAGAAATATTCTCGACATGCACCCAAGAAAATTGTGCGCTGGTCAGCGGGCACTTGACGTCGCGGTCGAACAGCTCGCCGGCTGCGTGCTGGACCTCCCACCAGGTCTGGGGCGGCTTGGCGGGGTCGAGACCCGCCTTGCGGAAGGCGTCCTGGCTGTAGAACAGGACCGGTAGCCCGAGGCCGAGCGGAAGTGCCTGTACCTTGCCAGTGAGATCGTCGACGGCATCGGCAACCTGCGGGTAGAAGGCGCTGGCGTCGAATTTCTCGCGGCTGTTCCTCATCGTCTGGGCGAGCGAAACAAAGCGCGGGCGGGTGCCGAAGAACGCCATGCCGTCGTGGGCGTCGAGGAAGGCCATGTGCGGCAGGCGCTGCCTGTCCTCGATGCCGCGCACGTCCTCGAGCACGACCTTGGCCTTGCCCTTCTGCTCGTCGTTGAAGCGGACGGTCAGCGTCGCCAAGGCGTCGAGCGCGCGACCGTCGAGCGCGTGGCGCAGGGTGATTTCCTGAGCGAAGGCCGTCGGGGCAAGAAAGGCCGCAGACAGCAGCAGGGTTGCGCGGATGGTCACAGCATCGTCTCCATGAAGCCGGTTGCGGGGCGTAGTTTAGGCCGTTTCCGTTGCGGCTGGCGGCACGCTGGCGCACCGATGCCGGTGTCAACATTCCCATGACATTGCAGCCTAAAGTTTTTCAGGGTTTTGCCGTAGAATCGATCTGCCCGTGTCACCGCTGCCGCAAGAACAGTGACTTTCAAGAACCTCAATCTGATCGCGCTCGCGCTTTGCACGCTGCCTCTGGCAGCCTGCGACCTGCTCGGGCTCAACGACGATGCACGCATTGCCGCCGCCCGCGAGGCCGAGGGCAAGGCGGTCGGCGGTGCCTGCCGCCATTCGGGCCGTGCGCTCGAAGAGTGCTACGGCATGAATCCCAAGACGTCCAAGGCCGCGATCTTCGCAGGCTGGCGCGACATGGACGGCTACATGCGCGAAAACAACATCCAGATCGTCTCGCCCGAGGGAGCTGAGGAAGAGCAGCCGCCCAAGCCCGGCGCGACGTCCGAGCAGACACCGAAGGCGGCGGAGGCTCCGCCTCCGGTCGATGACAAGCCGAAGGCTGCCGAAGCGTCCCCGAAGGAGAAGGCGGCCTCCGCGCCGGACGCCGGCGTGCGACCGCCCCCCGCCCGCCTCGTCTGACTTCCCATCGGCCGATGGCCGCCTGAAAGACCCGGGCTTTCCGGTATAATCCTGCCCACGTCCTGCCGGTTGACGCGCCTTTCGGCAAGTTTCCACCTCAGCATCCTCGCCTGAACCGGTACGCCGCCCCGATGCGGCGCAGGCCGATTCAGGAGAGTTCATGAAGTTTGAAGACCTCGGGCTGGCGCCCGAACTGCTGCGGGCCGTGCAGGATTCCGGCTACACCGAGCCGACCCCCATCCAGGCGCAAGCCATCCCGATCGTCCTTGCCGGCAAGGACGTCATGGGTGGCGCCCAGACAGGCACCGGCAAGACTGCCGGTTTCACGCTGCCGCTGCTGCACCGCCTGGCGCGCCATGCCAACACCAGCTCGTCGCCGGCCCGCCATCCGATCCGCGCCCTTATCCTCTGTCCGACGCGCGAGTTGGCAATGCAGGTGCACGAGAGCGTCAAGACCTACAGCAAGTACCTGTCGCTGCGCTCGATCTGCATCTACGGCGGCGTCGACATGAAGCCGCAGATCGCCGAAATGAAGGAAGGCCGCGAGATCGTCGTCGCCACGCCCGGCCGCCTGCTCGACCACGTTCAGCAGAAGACCGTCAGCTTCAACTTCGTCGAGTTCCTGGTCCTCGACGAGGCCGACCGCATGCTCGACATGGGCTTCATTCCCGACATCAAGCGCATCCTCGGGCTGCTGCCGAAGGAGCGCCAGAGCCTGCTGTTCTCGGCCACCTTCTCGGACGAGATCAAGAAGCTGGCCGACGCCATGCTGCGCGCGCCGCAGCTGATCGAGGTCGCGCGCCGCAACATGGTCTCGGAGACCATCACCCACCGCGTGCATCCGGTCGACTCCGACCGCAAGCGCTACCTGCTGCTGCAACTGCTGAACAAGAATGAACTCTCGCAGGTGCTGGTGTTCGTCGGCACCAAGTTCGGCGCCTCGCGGCTGGCCGTCTGGCTCGAGCGCCAGGGGGTCAAGGCCGACGCCATCCATGGCGACAAGAGCCAGCAGCAGCGCACCGAGGCACTCGAGGCGTTCAAGTCCGGCAAGGCGCGTGTCCTGGTCGCCACCGACGTCGCGGCGCGCGGCCTCGACATCGACGATCTGCCGCATGTCATCAACTACGAGCTGCCGCACGTCGCCGAGGATTACATCCACCGCATCGGCCGCACCGGCCGCGCCGGCAAGAGCGGCGACGCCACCTCGCTCGTGGCGCCCGAAGAAAGGATGCGGCTTGCCGACATCGAGAAGCTGACCAAGTTCAAGATCGAGCAGATCGTCGTGCCGGGCTTCGAACCGGGCTCGGTCGGCCATGGCGAGGAGCGCGAGCCGCGCGAAGGGCGCGGACGCGGCGAAGGCCGTGGTCGCGGCGAACGCAGCGAGCGCGGCGGCCACGGCCACCCGCATCGCGAACGCGAGCGCCATGGCCCGAAGGCCGACGTGCGCCTGCCGACGCCGGCCGCCCATGTGCCGCAGGTGGCCTCCGGCGGCTTCGACCCGAGCAAACCCTACGAAGCGAAACCTGCCGCGGACGCCGCGGCCAAGCCAGAGGCACCGCCTCGACGCCCTCTGCGTCCGGTGGCGGCACTACTCGGCGGCCTCGGCAAGAAGTCCTGAGCGCGGAGGCGCACACGAAAAAACGCCCGCGATTGCGGGCGTTTTCGCTTCAGACGGGGCTCGAGCCGGTCAGCCCTTGAGCGCGCCCAGCACCTCATCCAGCATCTTCTTTGCATCGCCGAACAGCATCCGGTTGTTCTCCTTGTAGAACAGCGGATTGTCGACACCAGCGTAGCCCGAGGCCATCGAGCGCTTCATCACGATCGAAGTCCTGGCCTTCCAGACTTCGAGCACCGGCATGCCCGCGATCGGCGACGTCGGGTCTTCCTGCGCCGCCGGGTTCACGATGTCGTTGGCGCCGATCACGATCGCCACGTCGGTGTCCGCGAAGTCTTCGTTGATCTCGTCCATCTCCATCACGATGTCGTAGGGCACCTTGGCCTCGGCCAGCAGCACGTTCATGTGGCCGGGCATGCGCCCGGCGACGGGGTGGATGCCGAAGCGCACGTTGACGCCTTTCTCGCGCAGGTGCCGGGTAATCTCGTAGACCGTATGCTGCGCCTGGGCGACCGCCATGCCGTAGCCGGGAACGATGATGACGTTCTTCGCATCCTTGAGCAGCTCCGCGGTCTCCTGGGCGCTGATGGCGATCACCTCGCCGGCCGGCTCGCCGTCCTTCTTCTTCGCCACCGCACCGCCGCCGGTGCCGAAGCCGCCGGCGATGACGCTGATGAAATTGCGGTTCATCGCGTGGCACATGATGTACGACAGGATCGCGCCGCTCGACCCGACGAGCGCGCCGGTGACGATCAGCAGGTCGTTGCTGAGCATGAAGCCGGTGGCGGCCGCCGCCCATCCCGAATAGCTGTTGAGCATCGAGACGACGACGGGCATGTCGGCGCCGCCGATCGCCATCACCATGTGGATGCCGAAGAGCAGCGCCACGACCGTCATCACCATCAGCGGAACCATGCCGGCCGAGACCGACTGCGCATTGATGAACTCGCGGCCGAACCAGATCACGACCAGCAGGCCGGCGAGGTTGAGCCAGTGACGGCCCGGCAGGAGCATGGGCTTGCCGCCGATGCGAGCCGAGAGCTTGCCGAAGGCGATGACCGAACCGGAGAACGTGATGGCGCCGATGAGGATGCCGACGTAGATCTCGATCTCGTGCACGGCCTTCTCGGCGCCGGTCAGTTGCGCCGTCGGATCGATGTAGCTGGCGAAGCCGACGAGCATGGCGGCAAGGCCGACCAGGCTGTGCATCAGGGCGACGAGTTCCGGCATCTGCGTCATCTGCACCTTCTTCGCGGCAAAGAGGCCGATGCTGCCGCCGATCGCCATGGCGCCGACGATCCAGGGGATGCCTGCGGCCGTGACGCGCGGTCCGAAGATCGTGGCCAGTACCGCGATAGTCATGCCGATGATGCCGTAGAGGTTGCCGCGGCGCGAACTTTCGGGACTCGATAGCCCGCCGAGGCTGAGGATGAACAGGATGATGGCGCCGAGATAGGAAACGGTGGCGAGACTGGTGGACATATCCGTTTCCTTACTTCCTGAACATCGCCAGCATGCGCTGGGTGACGGCGAAGCCGCCGAACATGTTGATGGTGGTGAGCACGATGCCGGCGAATGCCAGCCAGCGGATCAGGCCATCCGCGCTTTGGCCGGTGGCCAGCGGCGGTGCGATCTGCACCAGCGCACCGATGGCGATGATGCTGGAGATGGCGTTGGTGACGCTCATCAGCGGCGTATGCAGCGCCGGGGTGACGTTCCAGACCACCATGTAGCCGACGAAGCAGGCCAGCACGAAAACCGTGAAGTGGCCGAGGAAGGCCGCCGGTGCGTAGGCGCCGACAAGCCAGAACAGCGCGGCGCCGATGCCGAAGATGATCGCCAGCGTGCTGCCGGCGAGCGGACCGCCGGGACCGTGGCCGGCCTTCTTGGCCGGGACCGGGGCGGCCGTCGGCTTGGCCTGCGCCGGGGCGGCCGAGAGCTTCGGCGGCGGGGGCGGCCAGGTGATGCTGCCTTCCTTGACGACCGTGGCGCCGCGCAGCACCTCATCGTCGAAGTTGACGTTCAGCGTGCCGTCCTTGGTCTTGCAGAGTTCCTCGGTCAGGCGCAGCAGGTTCGTCGCGTACAGCGTACTCGACTGGCGCGAGAGACGGCTGGGGAGGTCGGTGTAGCCGATGATGGTCACGCCATGGCGCACCACCACTTCGTTGGGGACGGTGAGTTCGCAGTTGCCGCCCTGCTCGGCGGCCATGTCGACGATCACGCTGCCGGGACGCATCGACTGCACCATTTCGGCGGTGATCAGACGGGGCGCGGGCTTGCCCGGAATCAGGGCTGTGGTGATGATGATGTCGACGTCCTTCGCCTGCTTGGCGAAGGTTTCCTTCTGCGCCTTGAGGAAGCCCTCGGACATCACCTTGGCGTAGCCGCCGACGCCCGTGCCTTCTTCCTGGTAGTCGACGCCGACGAATTCGCCGCCCATCGACTTCACCTGGTCGGCGACTTCGGGACGCGTATCGTTGGCGCGCACGATGGCGCCCAGCCCGGCGGCGGCTACGCCAAGGGCCAGGCCGGCCACTCCCGCGCCGATGATGAAGACTTTTGCCGGCGGCACCTTGCCGGCGGCAGTGATCTGACCGGTGAAGAAGCGGCCGAAATGGTGGGCAGCCTCGATGACGGCGCGGTAGCCGGCGATGTTGGCCATCGACGACAGCGCATCCATCTTCTGCGCCCGCGACATGCGCGGCACGCTGTCCATCGCCAGGACCGTCATCTTGCGCGCTGCCAGTTGCTGCATGAGCTCGGGGTTCTGGGCCGGCCAGACAAAGCTGACCAGCGTGGCGCCGTCCTTCATCAGGGCGAGTTCGCCGGAACTCGGGGCGCGCACCTTGAAGACGATGTCGGCGCCGAATGCCGCCGCCTTGTCGACGACCTGTGCACCCGCGGCGCGGTAGGCGTCGTCGCTGACGCTCGCGGCCTCGCCGGCGCCGCTCTCGACGCACACGCCGAAGCCCAGCTTGATGAGTTTTTCCACGACCTCGGGAACCGTGGCGACACGTTTTTCGCCGGCCAGGCTCTCCCGCGGCACTCCGATCGTCAGGGACATCGAAACCTCTTGCTTGCGGTTGTTATAGTTACGTTATTCAGGAACATAGCCCGACCGGCGATCATACCCAAATCGCACGATTTACCGGATAAAAACTCCATATGGGCCGACGCAAGCAGCGTTCGATCAAGTCAGGCATGCCGCCGGGCAGCCTCGTGCATGTGGGCGAGCGCAAGCTCGACCGCGCTGCGGTTTCCATCATCGAGTACGGACCCGACGAACTGCGCGAACACGCGACGCTCGACGCCCTCGACCACGCATCGCTGCCCCTGCGCTGGATCAATGTGCACGGCCTGCATGAAGCCGAACTGCTGGCGGGCATCGGGCGGCGCTTCAACCTCCATCCGCTGGTGCTCGAGGACATCCTCAATACGGACCAGCGTCCGAAGGTCGACGACTACGGCAGCTACCTCTACATCGTCGCGCGCTTCTTTCACTACGATCCGGGCACCATGAGTTCCTCGTCGGAGCAGGTGAGCCTCGTCGTCGGCGACGGCTTCGTGCTGACCTTCCAGGAGCGCCCGACCGGCAGCTTCGACCCCGTGCGCGAGCGCCTGCGCCAGGACCGCGGGCGCATTCGCCAGTTGGGCATCGACTATCTTGCCCACGCCCTGCTCGACATCATGGTCGACCGCTATTTCGCCGTGCTCGAACAGATCGGTGAACGCACCGAGCAGGTCGAGGACCAGTTGATGCAGGCGGCGACGCCCGACGTCCTGCAGACGCTGCACCAGTTGAAGCGCGAAACGCTGGCCCTGCGTCGCGCCGTCTGGCCGCTGCGTGAGGTCATCAACACGGTGACGCGCGATACCCGGTTCTTCAGGCCCGAGACCCTGCCCTACCTGCGCGATGTCTACGACCACACCGTGCATGTCATCGAATCGCTCGAGGCGATACGCGACGTGCTCGCGGGCATGCTCGACATTTACCTCTCCAGCATCAGCAATCGCGTCAACCAGGAGGTGCGCGTGCTGACGGTGATCGCCCTGATCTTCATGCCGGCGACGCTGATTTCAGGGGTTTTCGGCATGAACTTCCGCAGCATGCCGCTGCTCGACGCACCCTACGGCTTCCTGCTGGCGCTGGGGATGATGGCGGCCATCGCAACGACCTTCGCCGTCGTTTTCTGGCGCCGCCGCTGGCTCCGCTGACGACCGGCTAGTGGCCGCCCTCGGCGAACACGCGCTTGGCGGCGGTGACGAGGATCAGTACCTGTTCGCCGGAGAGCCGCGGGAAGCGCTCGTGGATCGCACGGTAGGCCAGATGCTCGTGCGTGTGTCCGCTCCACATGTTGTCCGGATTGAAGAACGGCTCGAGAACGTCGTAGGCCTCGTCGAATATCTCGCGCAGCTCGAGGTGCTGGCGGCGCTCGCTCGTCGGCGCTTCGGCTTCCGTCGCTTCGGTCATTGTCGTTGTCTCCCTGTGGGCGCCCGCTGGCGGGGGCTTCGGCATTCTCTCACAGGCCGCGCTCAGTGGCCCGCGAGGAACTGCTCGCGGATCTCCTCGAAGTACTCCTGCTCGCCGTCGACGTGGATGCCCAGTTCGGCAAGCACCTCATCGCGGATCGTCGGCCACAGCGGGTTCTCGACGCCGACGATGCGGTGATAGAAGTGGATGCCAAGCTGCAGGATGGCGACCAGCGTTTTGGCTGCGCCGAGTTCGTCGCGCGGCATTTCGTGGTGATACTGGATCGCGGCACAGACGAAGTCCGGCAAGTTCCAGTGCCTGGCGACGATGTAGCCGACGCTGCAGTGATCGACGTTGAAGCGCACGTCCTCCTCGGCGAGATCGGGCCAGCACGCGGTGTTCTCCAGCCGCAGCGCCTTGCAGTATTCCGGAAAGCGCAGCATCAGCACCGGCACCCCGCACTCGTGGAAAATGCCGGCCATGTAGGCCTGGTCGGGAAAGACGTTGCAAATCGAGACTCGATCGGCAGCGATCAGCGCCGAGATCTGGGCGACCTCCTGAGCCCGCGTCCAGAAGACGTCGAAGGCCTTTCGTGCCGAGTCTGACACGGCCGACGACAGTGCCATCGCCTGCACGAGGTTGAAAGTCTGCTTGACGCCGACGACCATGATGACCTGGTCGAGTGCTTCGAACTTCTTGCCGCGGCCGAAAACCGGCGAGCGCGCCGCCTTGAACAGCATCGCCGAGATGCCGGGGTCGCCGGAAATGATCTTGGCGAGGGAGCGCACGTCGTAGTTGTCGCTGGCGAGCTTGCGCTGAAGCTCGACGAGTACCTTGGGTTGTGGCGGAATCTTGATGCCCTTGGCCACGAGTTCCTTCATGGCCTTGTCGGGGTCTATGGACATGATGCGAGTCTTTCGTCGATGAGTTCGATCCAGTGCCGCACGGGAAGCGGGGTTCCGGACTGGAGATGGGTGATGCAGCCGATGTTGGCGCTGGCGATGGCTTGCGGCCGCCCGGCGCCGAGGGCCGCCAGCTTGTTGTCGCGAAGGCGGGTGGCGATCTCCGGCTGCAGCACGGAGTAGGTACCGGCCGAGCCGCAGCAAAGGTGCGCATCCGCCACCGGCACCAGTTCGAAGGCGACCGCGAGCAGCTGCTCGACGACACCACGAATCTTGAGCCCGTGCTGCAGCGTGCAAGGCGCGTGGAAAGCCAGACGCGGCTTCGGCTGCCCGGCGACTGCCGCCTCCAGCAGCGGCATCAGCCGCTCGCCTTCGGCGGCGACGATCTCTGCGATGTCCCGGGACAGCAGGGCGACGCGCGCGGCCTTGGCGGCGTAGCGATCGTCCTCCTGCAGCAGGTGGGCATAGTCGCTCACCTGCATGCCGCAGCCGGATGCCGTCGTCACGACGGCTTCGCAGCGATCCTCCAGGAGCGGCCACCAGGCGTCGACGTTGCGGCGGGCGTCGTTCTGCGCCGCCTCCACGTCGTTGAGGTGGAAGCGCAGCGCGCCGCAGCATCCGGCACGCTCGGCCACGACCAGCGAAACGCCGACCCGGTCGAGCACGCGCGCGGCGGCCGCGTTGATGTTCGGCAGCATCGCCGGCTGCACGCAGCCGTCCAGCACGACCATGCGGCGGGCGTGACGCGGCGGCGGCCACGCGCCCGCATCCTGCGCCGGTGGTACCTTGGCCTTGAGGGCTGCAGGCATCAAGGGGCGCGCCAGGCGGCCGAGCTTCATCGCGGGGTTGAAAATCCAGCGCCGCGGCAGGGCGTGGCGCAGCGCAGCGCGCATCAGGGCATCGGTGCCGTGGCGCGGCGCCTTCCTTTCGGCGACCGCACGGCCGATGTCGAGCAGGCGCGAATAATGGACGCCCGACGGACAGGTCGTCTCGCAGGAACGGCAGGTCAGGCAGCGGTCGAGGTGCAGGCGCGTCTTGTCGGTGACCTCGCCGCCCTCGAGCATCTGTTTGATCAGGTAGATGCGCCCGCGCGGGCCGTCGAGTTCGTCGCCGAGAAGCTGGTAGGTCGGACAGGTAGCCGTGCAGAAGCCGCAATGCACGCACTTGCGCAGGATGCTCTCGGCTTCGCGGCCGGCGGGCGTGTCGCGGATGAAATCGGCGAGTTCGGTCTGCATGTGGGGACGCGTTCGGCGCCTGCGAAAGCGCCCGGACACGGGCGGATGGCAGCGAAAAAAGTGTACCACGCAACCCGGCGGCACTCGCACCGCGCCGCCACGCAACCATGGTCACCGTGGCGTCACCTGCGCCACCGGCCGCGACTTCCCTGCGCCGGCACACCCCTGCCCGGCGCCACGGCAATGTCACCTCACGGCATCATGAAAACGGCCTTCTCCCTCAGCCGTAGCGCGGGATCGTCCAACGACTCGATGTCGAAGTTGATCGGCTGCGAGCCTTTCGGCGCAGCGTCCGGCGGGACACGCGCCGACACGACCAGGGACTGCGTGCTCGCCGGTCCGACCTCCGTCTCGCCGGCATTGACCAGCGCGATGCCCTGGAGTCCCGAGACACGGATGCGGTAGCGCTGCCGTTGCTCGTCGGTATTCATGATGCGTAGCGTGTACACGTTCTCGATCATGCCGTCCTCGACTTCGCGCGCCAGGACGCCGCGATCACGGATGACGTCGACCTTGAGCGGCAGGCGCACGGCAATGCTGTAGGCCGTTGCCGCCGTGATGGCGACGAGTACCGCGCTGTACACGAGGACGCGGGGTCGGACCAGGTGGGCGAGGATCTCGCGCCGGCCAAAGTTCTGCGCCATGGCGTTTTCCGTCGAGTAGCGAATCAGGCCGCGGGCGTAGCCGAGCTTGTCCATCACCGAGTCGCAGCCATCGATGCACGCCGAGCAGCCGATGCACTCGTACTGCAGACCGTTGCGGATGTCGATCCCGGTCGGGCAGACCTGGACGCAGACGCCGCAGTCGACGCAGTCGCCCTTGCCGGCCTTCCGATAGTCCTCGCTCTTCCCGCGCGCGCCCCGGGGCTCGCCGCGCGGCGCGTCGTAGGTGACGATCAGCGTGTCGGGGTCGAACATCACGCTCTGGAAGCGCGCGTACGGGCACATGTACTTGCAGACCTGCTCGCGCATGAATCCCGCCATGCCATAGGTGGCGAAGGCATAAAAGAAGATCCAGAAGGTTTGCCAGGGCCCGAGCTCGAAGCTGACGAGGTCGCGCGCCAGTTCGACGACCGGCGTGAAGTAGCCGGCGAAGGTGAAGCCGGTCCACAGCGACACCACGATCCACGCCGCGTGCTTCGTCGCCTTGATGCGCAGCTTGCGGGCACTCATCGGTTGCTGGTCCAGCTTGATGCGCGCGTTGCGCTCGCCCTCGATCTTCTCCTCGATCCACATCAGGATCTCCGTATAGACAGTCTGCGGGCAGGCGTAACCGCAGAACACCCGGCCGCCGATGGCGGTGACCAGGAACAATGCATAGGCCGAGATGATCAGCAGCACGGCCAGATAGAGGACGTCCTGCGGCCAGAGCACGAGGCCGAAGAGATAGAACTTGCGTTCGACGATGTCGAACAACACCGCCTGGCGGCCATTCCATGGCACCCAGCACAGGCCGTAGAAGATCGCCTGGGTGATCCAGACGAGGGCCCAGCGCCATTTCGAGAAAACGCCGTTCACCGACCGGACGTGGATGGTGTTGTGCTTGGCGTAGAGCGACTGCACTTCGTCGACCGCGACGGTCATGGATGGGGACTGGTTCATGCGTTGCTTCTCCGTGGGTCAGGCGGCGGTGTCTTCACCGATCAGCAGGTGCGTATCAGCGAGGTAGCGATGGGGCGGGATCTCGAGGTTGTCGGGCGCCGGCTTGTTCTTGAAAACACGCCCTGCAAAGTCGAAGGTCGATCCATGGCAGGGGCAGAGGAAACCGCCGGCCCAGTCGGCAGGCATGCCTTCGCCGTCTCCGTGGCGGAACTTCGAACTCGGCGAGCAGCCCAGATGGGTGCAGATGCCGACGGCGATGAGTAGCTCGGGTTTGATCGACCGGTGGGGGTTGCGGCAGTACTCGGGCTGCTGCGGCCGCTGCGACTCGGGGTCGACGAGCTGGTCGGCCATCGGCGGCAGCGTGGCGAGCATCTCGGGCGTTCGGTGCAGGATCCAGACGGGCTTGCCGCGCCACTCCACCGTGAGCATCTGGCCGGGGCCAAGCTTGCCGATATCGACTTCCACGGGCGCGCCCGCCGCTTTGGCGCGGGCCGAGGGTTGGAAGCTGGCGACGAAGGGAATGACGGCGATCGCGGCACCTGCGCCGCCGACGGCCGAGGCGGCGACGAGAAGCCTGCGCCGTTGTGGATCGAGATGGGTGTCGGTCATGACTTTCATATGCAAGGGAACCGTCCTTGCTACACAAGTTGCGTGCCGACACCCGGTGCCCTGCCATGAGTTCGGCAAACCACTGATCGGCATGAAGAAGATGACGGGGCCCACCACCGCGGCGCAAAGCGCATGCGTCACGATTGACACTTCATCATTGAAATGAGGTCTAATCAGTGCCATTCCTGACACCTCGAATCCGAGCTATGAAGGTCGCCGGCACCTCCCTTCCTGAGCTGCTTTCCTTCCTCGATGGCCAAGCCGAGCCGCGCATCGTCATGGATGCGCGCTACCGCATCGTCGCCGCCAACAGCGCCTACGAGCGCGAGTTCGCGCAGGGCCAGCCGGTCGCCGGCCGGCACTGCTACGAGGTTTCGCATCACTTCGACGTGCCTTGCGACCAGGCAGGCGAGTCGTGCCCGCTGCGCATGAGCGAGCAGAGCGGTCAGGCGCAGCGCGTACTGCATCTGCACCACACGCCGCGCGGCGAGGAGCACGTCGACGTCGAGACCACGCCGATCCGCGACCAGCGCGGCAAGGTGGCCTACTTCGTCGAGACGATGCGCGTCGTCAAGCACGCCTCCAGCCAGCCCGTGGCCAACGGCCTCGTCGGCCGCTCTCCCGCCTTCAACCGCATGCTGTCGATGATCATGCGCGTGGCGCCGACAGACGCCGCGGTGCTGCTGCTCGGCGAAACCGGAACCGGCAAGGAACTTGTTGCCCGCCTCGTGCATGAAGCCGGCCGCGACGCCGCCGGACCGTTCGTGCCCGTCGACTGCTCGGGCCTCACCGAATCGCTTTTCGAGAGCGAACTCTTCGGCTACGAGAAGGGCGCGTTCACCGGTGCCGCGCACCGCAAGACGGGGCTCGTCGAGGCTGCCAACGGCGGCACGCTGTTCCTCGATGAGGTCGGCGACATTCCGCTCCCGCTGCAAGTCAAGTTGCTGCGCCTGCTCGAGTCCGGAACCTTCCGCCGCGTCGGCGGCGTCGAGTCGCTACGCTCCGACTTCCGCCTCGTCTGCGCCACGCACCGCGACATGCGCGACATGGTCGCCCGCGAGACCTTCCGGCGCGACCTCTACCACCGCATCAGCACTTTCCCCGTGCACGTGCCGGCGCTGGCCGAACGGGACGAGGACATCCCGCTGCTCGCCGATTCATTCCTGCGGCGCGTCGCCGGAGAACGCCGATTGCGCCTGTCGCCGCAGGCCGTCGCAGTGCTGAGGGCGCGCCGCTATCCGGGGAACATCCGCGAGTTGCGCAACCTGATCGAGCGTGCCTCCATCCTCGTCGACGGCGACGAGATAGCGCCCGAGCACCTGATCGCCGAAGACGACCAGCAGATTCAAGAAGCGGCGGCGGCCACCCATGACCCGGCCGCCTTCGTCGTTCGCGAACCCGTCGCCCTCGACGAACTGGAACGCCGCTACCTGGAGTGGATGCTGTCCCGCTACAAGGGCGACCGCAAATCGCTCGCGGCCAGCCTCAACCTGGGCACGCGCACGCTCTATCGCAGGCTCAAGTCGGTGCGCTGAGCGGCGAGGCCGCGATACAGCAGAAGCGGCAGCAGCACCGGAAGGCTTCCAGCCAGGAAGCCGATCAGCACTGGTGCGAGAAGAAGGCCCCGAAGCACGACTTTCGATTCCATTTCACACTCCTTCGCAGCGCCGGTCGCGGAAGCGGCCACGCGCAAAAGGAGCATCGCAACCGGCATGCCAGCAGGGTGCCCGCACCCACCAAAACGCCAACACCTTGAAACACCGCAGCAATCCGACCCGGGGGACACGAACGGCCATGGAAGCGTGGCGCACAAGGGCACTGCCAGTGTTGGCAGCAGTGCCAATCGAAGCTACCCCGTTTGTCAGTAAACGCCGATCGAGTTGAGGAAGGCGGCGTATCCGGCGTCCTCTTCGACGAAATGGTGCACGAGGTCGACCTCGACGAAGCGCCTGAAGGCGGCGCGGTCGGGAAGCTCGCCCGCCTTGACGCGGTCGCGGTACTCGGTGGTCCGCTGCATCAGCGCGATGTGCTGGCGCAGGTGCTCGTCGAAGCCGGGATAGCCGTAGACCGACATCAGCTTTTCTTCCGAGCCGAAGTGGTAGTGGGTGTAGTCGACGAGCGCGTCGAAGATGCCGACGAGCGCGCGATGGTTGGCGTCCGGAACGATGTTCTCGAGGATCGCGTTGGCGATCTCGACCATGGTGCGATGGTGACGATCCATGCGCGAAACCTGGATCGCGAACTCGTCGCTCCAGGCGATGCGGTCGGCCATCTGCTCGTCGTGCAGCAGGCGGAAGGAGCGGTCCTGCTGCGCCTCCAGCAGCTTCCAGCGCAGGATCGGCACCTCGCCGATCAGCTTGCGCGGGATCTGGATCACCTCGGTCGCTTCTACCGCCCGCAGGCGGTAGAGATACGGCACGTTGAAAATCGCGCCCTCCTCGCCGAAGGCATCGCGCGGGCCGAGCAACTCGAGCACGCGGTCGCCGATGACGCGCTCCACGGCACCCGAGCGGATCAGGTTCATGACGTGAAGGTTTCCGTTCATGATCTCCTCGCCGGCCGCGAACGAATGCTCGGTGGCGCCGTCGAGGATGCGCGCCAGCACCGTCACCGGAAGACCATCGCCGAACAGGTTCGTCGAGTCGAGGAAGCTCGCCAGGTCGGCGACGCGTCGGCGACGATCCTCGAGGTGGTTGCGACGCACGATCTCGAGGAACAGCGAGCGCGGCAAGCGCATCACGCGCAGGAAGGACGATGCGCGGTAGGTGTGCAGCGACGGCCGCTCGTTGAGCAACGACTGGTCGCCAAGCAGCGCGCCCACCGCCAGGCTGCCGACGAGGCCGTCGCGCGTGCGGATCTTCTCGGCGCATCCGCTGAGAAGCAACATGACGTCACCCGGCATCTCGCCTTCCCGGAGGATGATGGCTCCCGGGTTGATGTCGTCCACCGGATGGTTCAGCAGCATGCGCAGCTGATGGATCGGCACGCCCGGCAGGTGAGCCTGGAGGTAGCCGAAGGCAAGTCGCCGCAGGCTTTCCGAGGCCCCGCCGACAAGCACGTCGGTGGTGCCGAACGAGGCGCTCGAGCCGATTTCCTTTTCCGCCGCCGTCAGGCTGTCGGCGCGATGTGCAAGCAGGATGCGCTTCGACTCGTCGCCGCGGAAGTCGACCGCGGCGCCATGGATCATGCCGCCGCCTATGTCGATCTTCTTGACGTTTACCGGCGTCAGGTAGTCGGCGCGCACCCGGTCCAACTGCGCGCGGTCGAGCCCCGGCCTGTCCGGATCGTCGGCAACCATGCGCTCGAGCACCTCGAACGAAGCGATGTCGGCGAAGTGCGCATAGCTGCGATAGCCCTCGCCGCTCAGCGTGCGGAAGACGAACAGATTGTTCTCCACCGGGTGCGGCGAGAACAGCGGCATCACCTCGAGGCCCTCGATGTCGTTCCACTCGTCGAAGGCGAGATCGCGGATGTTGAAGAAGTCGTCGAAGCGCTCTTCCTCCAGGCCCAGCAGGCAAGTGAGCTTCTTGGCCACGGAGCTGCGCACCAGCGGCGTCGCGAAGTAGTCGACGCGCCGACCGGCGCGCATCAGCACCGCGAGGCCGGCGAAGTGATCGTCGTGCGCGTGGGTGTGGAATATGCCGTCCACCTGGTCAATGCCGATGCCGAGCGCGGTCAACACATGCGCCAGCTGCGGGCCGGCGTCGATCAGGTAGATGCGTCCCTGGAAGGTGACGATGCTCGACATGCTCGGACGGTTCACGTCCCAGCCATCGCCCTCGCCCGAGTGGATGACTGAAAAGTACTCGGGCTCGTAGCGCAGGTGTGCAAGCGGGTACGGACACTCGTAGCCCTCGCCGGGCGGCAGGTTGAGATCGACCGTCACCGTCTCGTCGCCGGAGCAGATCAGGAAGACGTTCGGCTCGACGCGGTGAAGCGTGACGCCGGTGGCTATTTCCACCGCACCGTCGCCGACTACGCAGGTATCGAGAAAGTCCTGGGTCGGGCGAATGCGGCCAAAAGCGAAGGCCAGCTTCAGGCGCATGATCTGCACCGCCCGCTCGGCGGAGACGCCGGTCTCCTCGATTTCCTCGCGCGACACCAAACCGTAGTTGCCGCGGTAGATATAGCGCATCTGCGACTCGACCTGATCGGCCGAGCCGATCAGCAGCGGCTTGCGCCCGCTGTTGGCCGGATGGCCGGGCACCAGCATGCCCTGCTTGTAGAGCATCTGGAGCACGGGGAACTCGGCGAGGTTCGACAGCTCGCCGTTCTGCACCGGCAGGTCGGACAGCAGGATGGCGTTGGGACCGGTCTCGGCGACGACGCCGTTGACCTCGCGCCTGACGATCAGGCCGCGCTTGATCAGATGCTTGACTGCATCGGCCGGGCAGCCGCACAGCAGGCGCAGTCCCGCTTCCGGGACTTCGACCCACTGGATGCCTCTGGCGACGTCGATCCGAAGGATCTTGGCGGCGGCCGACTGCACACAGGCGTGGCGCTGAGTTGGTTGTCGCAAGGTGTGTGGTACTTGGCGTTCGAAGACTGGGAACACGGGCGAAGAGGCGGGGCAGCGCCGGACTCTCCGAGATTGCTCGTCAATGGTTCCGAGGCATTTTCCCAAGGACCACTGACCTCCGTATGCTGCCAGAGTGGAGCTCAATTTGAAATGGGTCTATAAAAATAACGCGGGTACCAAAAGAACGACCGAGTTGTCCGCGCAGAAGATGCGGGAGCTCTCGGAATCAGGAAACGGGAGGTCGCCATGTTCAGAAACCTCAAGATTGGGGTCCGCCTCGCGGTCAGCTATGCAGTCATCGTCGCGCTGCTGGCCGTTGTGTCAGTTGTCGGCGTTGCTCGCATGGCCCATATTGACGTGGATCTCGACGAAGTCGTCGAAGAGCGGTTTCCCGAAACCATCCTGGCGAACGACATTACCGAGGCCATCAACGTCAACGCACGGGCTATCCGCAATGCCGCCTTGGTCCAAAGCCAGGACGTTGGCAAGGAACTGGCCCGCATATCCGAGCAGAACGCGTTGATCGCCGGAGACGTGGAGAAGCTAAACAATCGCATCCATGACGAAAAGGGAAAGGCGGCACTGCGAAAGCTGGGCGAAGCACGCAGTGAATATCTGCCGGCCCTCGACCGCGCCGTTGAGTTGGCGAAAGCCGGCAAGCGCGAGGATCTGGCGGCCTACCTGATCGGCCCCATGCGCAAGGCACAGAACACCTATTTCCAGGCCGTCGCCGATCTCGTCCATGTACTTGAACAAGCGGTCGTGGATGCGGGCAAGGACGGCAAGGAAACGTACGAGGCCGGCCGCAACCTCATGATCGGGCTTTCCGCAACCGCGGTCATTCTGGCCAGCCTCGTCGGCGTCTTCATCACGCGCACGATAACCAAACCGATTGCCGAAACGGTCGATTCTGCCAACGCATTGGCCATGGGAGATCTTACGGTCAGCATTTCGGCCGACTCGACAGACGAGACCGGCATCCTCAAGGCATCGATGCGCACGATGGTGGGCAAGCTGATCCAGGTCATCGGCGAAGTGCGCGGCGCCGCGGACGCGCTCAGCAATGCCGCCGAACAGGTGTCGCAGACCTCGCAGTCGCTGTCGCAGTCTTCGTCCGAGCAGGCGGCGAGCGTCGAACAGAGCACTGCCTCGATCACCCAGATCAGCAGTTCGATCAATCACAGCAAGGACGACGATCAGACCACCAATACCCTGGCCACCGCAGTCGCACGCCAGGCGGCGGAGGGCGGCGAGGCCGTGAAGGAAACCGTCGATGCCATGAAGCAGATCGCCGGCAAGATCGGCATCATCGACGACATCGCCTACCAGACCAACCTCCTGGCGCTAAACGCCGCCATCGAGGCCGCCCGTGCCGGCGACCACGGCAAAGGCTTCGCCGTCGTCGCCGCCGAGGTGAGGAAGCTCGCCGAGCGCAGCCAGGTTGCAGCTCAGGAAATCAGCCAAGTCGCCGGGTCGAGCGTGCGATTGGCCGAGCGCGCCGGGGCGCTGCTCGACGAGATCGTTCCCGGCATACAAAAGATTTCGCAATTGATCCAGGAAATCACGCTTGCCGCCAACGAGCAAGCCGAGGGCGTCGGTCAGGTCAGCACGGCGATGACACAGATCAGCAAGGCGACGCAGCAGAACGCCTCAGCCTCCGAGGAACTGGCCGCCACAGCCGAAGAGATGGGCGGACAGGCGCAGCAACTTCAGGAATTGATGCGCTTTTTCAGGATCGAGGACGGCGATGCCGCCGAACGCGCGACGCCGGGGCGTCTCGCGGCCGGGCGCACGGCTGCGCAGCCGGTCCGTCGCCCGGCGGTTGCCTCAGTGCCGGTTGCCGAAGCCGACTTCGAGCGCTTCTGAGATGGAGGCGGCCATGGAAGCCAACGTCCCATCGTCTGTAGTTGCGGTCCAACTCGCCGCCGGCGACGATAACCAATACCTGACATTCACGCTGGCCGGCGAGATGTTCGCCGTCGGCATTCTCAACGTCAAGGAGATCATCGAGTACGGCAGGCCGACCGAGATTCCGATGATGCCGAACTTCATCCGCGGCGTCATCAACCTGCGTGGTGCCGTCGTGCCGGTGATCGATCTCGCCGCGTGCTTCGGCGGTCACGAGTCGCAGGTTCAGAAACGAACCTGCAACGTCATCGTCGAGGTGCGTCAGGGCGACGTCAAGCACGATCTCGGCATCATGGTCGACGCCGTATCCGAAGTTCTCGAGATTCCTGCCAGCGACATCGAGCCTCCGCCCTCGTTCGGCACCAAGATCCGCGCCGATTTCATCGCCGGAATGGGCAAGGTCGACGGCCGGTTCGTGATCATCCTCGACATCCAGCGCGTGCTGTCGGCAGACGATCTCGCAGCGCTGGCCATGGTCGGCCGATCACAAGGAGCGTCTGAGCACATCGCTGCGTAAGGCAACCCCGGTCTACCACCTTCACCGTGGCGGCCCAGCATTGCCCAGAAGGACTCCTCGGAATGCCTTGTTCGCTTGGACTTCCGGAGATCAGTCCCTTAGTTGGGTATGGCGGAGAGGGTGGCTTCCGAACCCCGCCTATTTTCAGGATTCTACGCCGGCGAAGGCCCCTCAACAATCCCGGAATTTCCGGGATTTTTTTTGTGCCTTCCGCGTCTCGCACCCGTCATATGCTGGCGCGCAAATGCTAATTGGCTACGCCCGCGTTTCCACGCAAGAGCAGGAGACCCACCTGCAGCTCGATGCCCTGCGCAAAGCAGGCGTCGAAGTCATCTACGAAGAAAAGCGGTCCGGTGGCGATCGACGGCGACCGGTGCTCGCCAAGGTCCTCGCGGAACTCAAGGCCGGCGACACGCTTGTCGTCTTCAAGCTCGACCGCATCGCTCGATCCCTCAGTCACCTACTCGAGGTCCTGGATCTCCTCGAGCGCGAAGGCGCAGCGTTCATGAGTCTGACCGAGACCATCGAGACGCGATCACCCGCCGGCCGAATGATGATGCAGATCATCGGCGCCTTCGCCGAGTTCGAACGGGAGCTAATCCGCGAGCGAACGCGCGCCGGTATGGCGGCCGCCGCTCGACGCGGCGTGAGATTCGGACGGCCCTACGGCATACCTCTCGAGCTTCAGCCCGAGGCTCTACGGAAGTGGCAATCCGGACACTACACAAAGTCCGCACTCGCCCGCGAGTACGACGTACACATATCCAGCATCAAACGCATGATTCGACGATCCGAAGAGGACACGCAGCCGAGCCTGCGGCTAGTCGCTTAGGTGATGATGGATCCGCGCTACCGCGCTTAGGCCCTTCGGGCAATCAGCGGTCGGGAAACGGCACCCCGACCGATGGCCTTCCACCGCCTCAGTGCTGCCGCCGTCATCCGTCCTGAGTTCTCGCCCCAACCTATCGCGCTTCTAGTTTGATCGGTGCACGCCGTCACGCCAGGCGGCGCGGCTTTCGCGGCATAAACGGCGCTCGCGCGCCCATGTCGCTGCGCGACAGAAGGAATTTATTCCACGACCGCGAAACCCCGCCTGTCATGCCGGCCTGCCCTCAGTTTGCGGAAAGCCTGCGGAGCGGCGCCGCAGGCCCAAGGCGCGATGACGGTAAGGGCGAGAACTCAGGACGGATGCGGAGACTGGCCCCGCAGAGCAGGCGGTGGAAGGAAATCGACGCCGGGCTCGAATCTAGGCCAGATGTGGATAAACCAAAAAGGAGCAACGACATGGCAACCGCGACCGCAAGGAAGACGCCGACGAAGAAAGTTTCGCATGCGAAACCAGCAGTACCTCCCGAAATCATCGCCAACATTGTGTTGATCGACCGCGACCGGATCCGGGTGCGCGCCCAGGTGCGCGACGAGTTCGACGACGACTTCATTGCAAGCCTGGCCGCCTCCATCGAAGCCCGAGGCCTGCGCACACCCATCGAGGTCAGCCCCTACGGTGACGAGCTCTACGACCTGACCCTAGGCGAGAACCGGCTGCGCGCCTGCGACCTGCTCAAGCTCTCGAAGATCCCGTGCATCATCACCAAGGTCAGCGAGGAAGACCGGCTGATCGACCAACTAACGGAAAACATCCACCGGAAGGACCTGTCGATCGCCAACGAAGCGGCGGCAGTGCGGAAGATCTACGATCGATTCAGCGACCTCGAGGCGACGGCAAAGTACATCGGGAAGCCGAAGCCCTGGGTTAGCAAGCGCCTGGCGCTAACCCACCCGAACTTCAGCTGGCGCGCGAAGATGCTAATGGAGCAGCACTTCACCGAAGACGTCGAGCTGCTGAACGTCGTCTCTCAAATCGAGAAGGTCAGCAACGATTACAGAACCAAACAGGAGATCTTCAACGCCATCGCAGACGGCAAGATGAATCGCGACCAGGCGCGGGAAAAGCTCAAGGACCTGAAAGCCCGCCAGGCGCAAAGCAGGAAGGACCAGGCCAAGGAAGCGGAGAAGCGCAAGGCCAAGGCCGAGAAGGCGGCGGCGAAGGAAGACGAGAAACGCAAGCTGCGCGAGGAAGGGACAGGCCCGGAGTTCATCCAGTACTCCCTCGAGAACATCCAGCCCTACTCGCATCACGAGCTGCAGGACGTCGACGCTTTCATCAGCTCCCTGACGTCAGACCAGCGCCAGACCCTCGAGGACTATCTCAACTCCTGGTGCGAGAAAGGGCGAAGCTGCGCCTGGGCGGAGCTGCAGGCTTGCTTCCGTCCCTGGAGCCCAACCACCCAACCGATCGAACGGCTAGCGATGATCATGGGCATGCGCAGCGCTGACAGGCTGCACCTAATGACCTTCGTCACGTTGATTCACAGTACCGAATGAACACCATGCCACAAACTTAAAGGCCGGGGAACCCGGCCTTTATTTGCCCTTCGCTCCTTTTGCATCCCCCCCCCCTCCCAACCGTCATGAGCCAGCGGCTCCCACTTAGCTGGATTTGAGACCCGAAAGACTACACATGCCGAATGCCATCAGCAAGCCTAACGGAATTAGATGCGCGTGGCCTCGATGAATACCAGCACTTCCGTCTGCTGCCTGGTCGATTCGTCCCCCAGGAGCCAGCCGAAGAACGGAAGCCGGTTAGATTTGCCGTCCTCTTTTTCGTCCTGGAGCCCGGCCAGGATTACGACCTCGCCAGGTGTGAGCTGCAGCTGAGTTTTGACGCTGCGTTTTATCAGGGTCGGGCTGTTGTTGACGCCGGTCGACGTGGCGACGAAGTTCGAAAGCTCCTGGTGAAGATCCAGTTCAATCACCTGGTCCCGGATCTCGGGCCTGGCCGTGAGGATGATGCCGCTGGCCTTGTACTCGACGGACTGGAGCGGATTGCCGTTGCGGTCCAGTTGCTGCGCCCCGAGTATCGGCACATCCTGGCCGACCGTGAATCGGGCCTCTGAGCCGTTTTTGACCCGCAGCCGCGGCTGAGACACCGACCGGAAGCGGGAATCGCGCTGCAGGGCCGAAATGACCGCTTCCAGGCCGCCAGAACTGAGCTTGATGAAATCCCCCTGGACGACGCCGCCGATTCCGACCTGTACGCCCGCCAGGGATAACGCCAGCTGGAAGGCGCTGCCGTCCTGCCTGGTCGTGCCGACCTCGTAGACGGCGGCTTTGAGCAGGACTTCTCCGGTCGGTGTATCGAGGTCCGCCAGGAGCTTTTCCAGTTTCTTCGCATCCTTCGGCTTGACCTGGAAAGCCACCTGGTCGGCCTGGTAGGGATCATCTTGACCAGGTGCCGCCCTGACCTCAGCTGGTGACCGTTCCGCCATTTGGCCAGGCTGCAGCTTGGGACGCTTTTCCACCAGCTCAGCACCGAGGATCGGCCGAACAACGTCGGCCAGGTAGCGCGCCGATCGGTAGCGTGGGCGGTAGACCACGACGTCATCTGCAGCCGCTGCCGCCTTGTCGATGAAGAAAACATCGCCATGCGACACGGCCCGGAACCCTGCAGCGGCGAGCATTGAGCCGACATGCTCCACCAGGCGTGATGGCGACACCTGGCGCACGGAAATCGTGAAGGGCTCGCGATGCTCCAGGACGGCCGGCGACATGATGAACGGACGCTTCGCGACTTCGCCGTAGACGATTTTCACAAGGTCGGGCAATGGCGCTGCGTCCAGGTAGAGCGAGACATTCTCAGCTCGTGCCGAGAGCGACACCAGGAGCAGCATCAGGAGCGCTCTCACTTGCGTCCCCCTCGAGGACCGTCCTCAAGATCGCGCCCGGTCCAGCTCGAGACGAACTCGCCATTCACCAGGCTGGTTTCCAGGTCGATCGCCGTCCGCTTGAATGCACCAGGGGCGACGATCCGCTGCGCCCGGCCATCGCTGAGCACAACGCGGAAGGTGTCGCCCTCGATCCACCCCACGACGCGCCAGGGAGCCCCGTCATCGCGTTTTCTTGCTGCCGCCCTGCCCTCGCCCTCCCCGGCCGGCTTCGATGCCTCCTGGACGGTTTCTGTGCGACTGGACACCGAATTGACGATGCGCCAGGCGAGGAACACAAACGCGATCGCCGCCAGGATGCCGATCGGCACGACCAGCGGGACAGGCTTTTTCCGTTGGGTGTGAACCTCGGCCGACTTGTAGAGCGGAAACGATTCCTTCGGAATGCGGTATTTCTTGCGCGATGCCTGGTCGAGCGAGCTGCGCGTTTTCGGGTCGCCCTCCTTTAACCAGGTGTAGGAGAACCGGCCGAGCCAGCTGTCCTGGATGTGCGTATGGCGGTCCAGGAGCTTGCGAACGTTGCTATCCAGGAAGGTCGAGTCCTGCGTGAGCAGGATGAAATCTAGGCCCGCGTGGCGGTGCGTTTCGAAGCCGGCGATTACGTCCGGGACCTTTGCGCTGGGCGCTCTCGGCCGGAACATGCGCTGGCCCTCATCGATGACGATCAGCGCACCAGGTGCAAAGCCGATCCACTCGAAATCGTCCGCGCCGTTCTCGCGCTTGATCCGCCTCACCCATTCATCGATATGGGGCACCGGCTGATGCGGAATCTTCAAATCCTTGACGCCGTCGACGTACAGCTCACGCCCCGCCGCTGCCGCCTCCTGGATACGCATGACGACGCCGGCCGTCTTGCCGGAACCAGGGACACCCGTTACCAGCTCGATCATGGCGCTGGAGAAGTGATGCGGCCGAACTTCTCGACAGCCATCAGCGCCGCTCGCGCGCTGAGGCCACCGAGCAGAATGCCGACCGCCTCAAAAGCGCCTGTCATCGCGACCACCTGGTAAGCCGCGCCGCTCAGCCCGGAGAGGTTTTCTAGCACACGCTCCCGGACAGCGTTCGCCAGGAGCGCGAGCCCACCGTAACTGACCACGCCGACGCCCAGGGCGAGCAGCACCCGACG
>Ga0209066_10000521_pt1 | contig 55607 bp, 58 predicted proteins | sample All_14_2_FD_187198 | JGI IMG/M metagenome (GOLD analysis project Ga0209066, IMG submission 187198) | Freshwater microbial communities in response to fracking from Pennsylvania, USA - Allegheny Zone_MetaG_DW_15 (SPAdes) (version 2) ...
TCCGTCTTGGGAAATGCGCTGGCGGCGGCTATCGTTTGCCGGTGACGACCGCCACACCATTCCCCCTCCCCGCACCGATGCGCCGCGCGCTGGCCCTTGCCGGGGCGGCAGCCAGCGCCGGCGAAGTCCCGATCGGCGCGGTCGTCACGCGGGATGGCGCAATCATCGGCGAGGGCGAAAATCGCAATCGCCGGGACAGTGATCCTTCCGCGCATGCGGAAATGGTCGCCATACGCGCGGCGGCCCAAGCGTTGGGCGATTTCCGCCTTACCGGCTGCGACCTTTGGGTAACGCTGGAGCCCTGCGCCATGTGCGCCGGCGCCATCTCGCATGCGCGAATCGCGCGGCTATATTACGCCGCACCGGATCCAAAGGGCGGCGCAGTCGAACATGGTGCCCGCATCTTCTCTCACGCCCAATGCCTGCACCGTCCCGAATTATACGCGGGCATGGGCGAACAGGAAGCAGCGACGCTATTGCGCGACTTCTTTGCCGGGCTTCGCTGAATAAAGGATGCGGTAAAGCGTAAACGGCAGCTTTCCTGCGTCGAGCGGAACCGGCTTCAACCAGGCGGGCACTTCGTTGCGCATCAACTGGGCATAGAAGCCGCCGGGACTGCGCGACTGATAGACCGTGCCCTCAGGGAAATTGGGGCATATCAGCAGGTAGGTTGCATCATGCCGTGCAGCAATCGCGCGAAAGGCATCCGCCGGACCATCAAAGGCATGATGAATGTCCAGAATGGCGCGCTCATTGCGATGATATGGCCCGGCAACCGCGCTGTGATGCGTGGTCGCGATCAAACGCGGCCCCAGATCCACCATCGTAAAGATGGTGGCGGACGGCAGGCTGTCGAGCTGCTGCAAGGCCGGAAGAGCACGGCACCGGCCATTCGCCTTGCGAATCGCTTCGCGCCGCGCCGTCACAGCCGGTTTTGCAGGCGCCGTGACATCGCCGGTCACTTCGGCCAGCATCCGGTTGAACTGGGGATAAAGCTGATAGGCGAACAGCCCCGCCACGACAGCCAGCGCCGCCACAATGCCGGCAGCCCGATAGGGCCACCCGCCACGCGTGACCGCCAGCAACAATGCGCCTGCAAGCCAGGCGGCCCCGGGAATCGCCAGGAGTTGCGCGGCCGGGCCTGCACGCAGTTGCCAGAATAATAGCCCAACCGCGAAAAGCGTCATCAACGTGACGGTGCCCCAGGCCCACAGCCGCTCCGTATCGCGCCTCCCGACCCAGCAGGCGACAAGCGCACCAAATACGCCGAGTACCGGCAAAGCCAGCAACGGGACAACCGTGGCCATGTTCTGCGCGGTCAGCGGCTTGGCCTCGCGGATGTTGGCCAGCCAAAGCCGCTGGAGCTCGGGTGAAATCTGATAGGCGCCACTCAGGCAGCGCGGCCAGTTGAGCCAGGCGAAGGCCGCAACGCCCACGCCCACAATCGCACCGGCCAGCAGCCGCTGTTGCCAGTTGCGAAGCGGCAGCAGCGACAGCAGGACCATCCCCCCGGCCGCAACGCCCAGAATGGCTACCCATACGGGTGAAAGCGCGTCGCACACCGGCTGTCGGTTGGCGACACTCGCAAAGACAAGGAACAGCACCGCGCTGGAACCTCCCAACGCGATGGCATAGGGGCGCATCCGCCGCACGGCGCCATCCTTGAACACCCAACGCAAGGCGATAAGTCCACCCGCCGCCGCCAGATAGACCATCATCTCCATGCCGATCGCCACCGACATCGCACTCGCCACGCCCGCGACAATGCCGCCGCGCCGCCACTTCGGATCTATGACGCCCGCCAGCATCGTGACGGTCAATGCCAACTGCCAGCCATGATGGTCGATGCGCAGCGGCATGAACATGCCGAGCCCCATCTGAGCCGCCAGCGGCGCAAGCGCAGCGATCATCCACGCAGGCCCGCGTGAAAGCTGACGCACGATGAAGGCGAGAGAGAGCATCAGCAGCAGTAACGGCAGCAGCGGAGCAATTGCGCAGGCAAGCCTGTCGGCCAGACCACTGTCCATGAACGGCCGGAAAAAGAGGATCAGTGCCGCGATCGGCAAGTCGACGATCCGCGACCAGTGGATGTCAAAGCCACGCGGTGGATCAAGGCGATATTGCCGCAAATCGGACCAGGCCTGTCCGGCAAGCCAGTCCTTCACCTGTACATAACGGATGTTGTCGTCCGTATCGCTCAGTGCGAACCAGTGGATCGCCGGCCAGCGGGCAATCAGGCAGTAGGTGACGATGCCTACCCAAAAGGCAAAGCACATCCACTTCCAATGGACGTCCGCCCAGCCCCAGACGCGCAGCCCCGCTGTCCGCGCCATACCCCATGCCTGCTTGCGACTTCCAAAGTCCATTCGCGCCGATTAGACCAGCAGCCACAAAGCGCAACGGGGACTTCGTGAAAATCATCGCAACGTTGACACCCGAGCGACGGGCTTTGCTGGCGCAACTGCTGCGCTACGGGCTTACCGGCGGCTTCGTTACGCTCTGTCAGGCCGCCCTTTACTGGACCCTTGCCGGCCCGACGGAGGTGCACCCGCAGATCGCGAATGTCGCCGGATATCTGGTGGCGGTCGTGCTCGGCTATTTCCTGCACGGTGCGTACAGCTTCCGTGGGCATGGCGGCCGCGATCGCCCGATCATGCGCGGAATACGTTTTTTCCTCGGCTCCCTGGTCAGCCTGGCGATCAACGCCCTTTGGGTATGGCTGACGACCGGATTGATGCGCTGGCCGGACTGGACCCCCATCCCAGCCATGCTGTTCGTCACACCCCTGCTTGTTTTTGCGATCAACCGACAATGGGTATTCCGCTAGAGCTTTCGGAAGCCGGCTGGAACACAGTCGGCGGCTCCCAGAATGCGGCAGGCAAAGGATAAATTGAGCCTCCTCCGATTCCATCCAATCGGATGATGCTCCAGGCTCAGGTCTGGATGTCGAAACCGATGAAGACGCCGCTGGCAATGCGGTCGATAAAGCGCTGGTTCCCGATTTGCATCCAGTCCGGCGTCACTTCGACGCGTGTACCGCGAATGGTCGTCCGTAGATGCTCGATCGCCATGCGGTTACGCTGCACGATACGCAGCACCAGCATGGATTCGCCGCGCAGCGCATTGAAGGCGTAACGGTCGCCGCGGTGAGCAAAGGTCCATCCACCGTCATTGGCCAGCCATTCATTGCCATCGACCACATGCACGGGCTCACCGGCTGCGTCGCCCAGGCATACGCTGATGCGCGTTGCACCAACCCCCTGCCGGGGCGGCGCAAAGATCAGCAGCGGTTCGCCGCCGACGGCGATGGGAACCGGCGTATCCTTGATCGCCCGTGATCCTCCAGCCACGATCTCCGGCAGTTCATTGGAAAAGGGCAGACGATCGCGTGCGAAATGCCGCTGCCGTGCGATAGGACTTGCATGAAAGGCGTGCGCCTGTGCGGGCGTCAGCCGCCCGTCCTCTACCAGTTGATGGCACACCGGACACAGCATGGTGGCGGTCGCAGACGGTTCTTTGCGCGTGTCCGACAACTGCGGCAACGACAGGTACTGATAGATGGTGACACCGCAACGCACGCAACCGAAGCCGGCATGATAGCGGAGATCGGCGCGGTCTTCGGGCGAGAGGTCCGGAAGCGGGCGCATTAACGGCGCGGGCATGGTACGATCGACCCCTTAAGCCCATCGATCACCGAAGCCGCACGACCCCTATCGCGCTCCCTTCTCCGGTCCGGCACCTCCCCCATGGCCCGCGTCACGCGCTGGCTTTCGCTGACGCCATCGTTGAAATAAATGAAATGAAGTCAAGGGGTGTCGCGCACCCGTACAGGATAAGGACAAGTTCATGATCGTCGTCGCGCTCCTGTTCGCCTCCAATATCCTGATGACGATCGCCTGGTACTGGCATTTGAAGGGCGGCATGGGCAAACCGCTGATCGCCGTTATCCTCATCAGTTGGGGGATCGCTTTGGGCGAATATTGCCTTGCCGTGCCCGCCAATCGCATGGGCTATGCGGCGGGCTGGACCGGTGCGCAGCTGAAGATCGCACAGGAAGTGATCACATTGCTGGTATTCGGTGTCTTCATGGTGCTCGTGCTGGGGGAGCCGCTCGGCTGGCGCCATCTGGGCGCCTTCACCTGCTTGATGGGCGCAGTCGCCTTCCTGTTCAGCGGTCGCTGACGCCAACCGGATTGTTGCCCAGGGCAATGGCATCGCGGGCGGCGTTCGGATGCGGCATGCCGCGCACGGCGATTTCCGCATAGTCGCCCGCGCTGAATATCTCGATGTCCCCCACGCTCAGCATGCGCTGGAACATCGTCTGGCTGATGCGTACCGTGCGTACGGTCGCACTGTTCAGTTGCGTCCGTTGCTTGGCAAGCAGTCCCTTTTCAAACAATATTTCATTGTCGCTCACCGCCAGCCGCTTGCCGCGGGAAATCAGCCACCACACCCCAAGGCCTGGAATGCCGACGATGGATATGACCAACAGGATAAACAGCAGCGGATTGCCACGAAACATGGCGGGGTGCGCGTCATATATCCACGTATCCGTCTTGACCTTGGTCATGGGCATCCTCCTGCAGTGCCGGTATCGGGCGGGTGCCCGGCCGGGTCAAGCCGCTACCGGGGGTGAGAGGAAGGGGCCAGCCGGCCACCCACAGGAACGGAAATCAGCACTCCCGCCATCACGCGCGATGCAGTAGAGGCAAAGCATGCAACGCTTCGACGTCATCATTCTCGGCGGCGGCCTAGTCGGCCTGACCCTTGGCATTTCCCTGTCAGCGCACGGTGTGCGCTGCGCCGTCATCGATCCGGCAGAACCGGATGCGACCATGGCGGCGACATTCGACGGCCGCGTTTCGGCGATTTCGTCCTCGTCCTGCCGCTTCCTTTCGGCCGTAGGCGTCGGGGATGGCCTCACCGGCAAGGGATGCCCGATCGAGCGCATCTGGGTCAGCGATGGGCTGGCGCCCGGCGCGCTCGACTTCGTGCCACCGGAAGACAGCGGACCCATGGGCACGATGTATGAAAATCGCGTCCTCCGCATCGCCTTGGCGCAGAGCGCCGCAAAGGCCACAAACCTCACACGGTTTCAGCCCGATACTGCCGTCCACATCGACCGGTCGGAAGATGGCGTAACGGTCGAACTGGCAAGCGGCGTCACTATTTCCGGCGCACTACTGGTGGGGGCGGAAGGTCGCTCCAGTCCGACACGGCAAGCAGCCGGCATTCAGGTCGCGCATTGGAAATATGATCATGTCGCCATGGTGACGGCCATCGACCATGACGTCCCGCACGCGAATACCGCTTATGAGATTTTCTACCCTGGCGGCCCCTTCGCCCTGCTGCCCATGCAACCGGGCACGCGATCGGCGGTCGTCTGGACAGTGCCGGTGGCACAGTCCGCTGCCATGCTGAAACTCGGCGACCGCGCCTGGCTGGCGGAAGCGCAGAAGCGCATAGGCGGCTTCCTGGGGGACATTCGCGCAGCCGCGTTTCGCGCAAGCTATCCGCTAGGCTTCCATCACGCGGCGCGTATCACCGACACCCGGCTGGCGCTCGTAGGCGATGCCGCGCACGGCATTCATCCCATTGCCGGGCAAGGGCTGAACCTCGGCTTCCGCGACGCCGCGGCCCTCACCGAAGTGATCGTCGACGGCATGCGCCTCGGCCTCGATCCGGGCGACGCCCAACTCATGGCGCGCTATCAACGCTGGCGTAGCCTGGACGCTCTGTCCGTTTCCATCGCCATGGACGGCCTGGTCCGGCTGTTCGACGTCCCCGGCAAGGCCGCCTCCATTGTCCGCCGCGCCGGCCTTGCCGCCGTGCAGCGCATGCCCCCGCTGAAGAACCGCTTTATGGCGGAAGCGCGCGGCGAGTCGGGCGCGCTGCCCCGCCTTCTGCTCGGCGAGTTGGTCTGAAGCGATTTCCGGTCTGACAAACCGACCCGGCAAATCACAACTTGGGAGATATGGGCGCAGGTTCCGCTCCGGCCGAAGCGGAACCGCGCGTCTATGCGCTACTTCGTTGCCGGCGTTGCGGCAGGCGGCCCGTAGCCCGGCTGATATTTGACTGCCGTCTTCTGGCGCAGCGCATCGAGTTGCACCTTGACTGACTGCTCGCCCTGCATGCGCTGCTGCACCTGCTTGGCGGCCTCGATCTCGCGTGCAGCCGGTATCGGCTGCGCCTCACTCTTCACGATGGCGCTCGCGACAAGCGAATCGTCCTGAGAAACGATGAAGACATCGCCCGGTGCCATAGCGATGATCTTGACCGCCATCTCCTTGGGCAGATTCGCGGTATCGACAACCGTCTGACGCGTCTGGAACTGACGCTTCTGCACCTTCAGCGCGTTCATGATCTGCGGCAGGTCGCTATACTTCTCCAGGCTCTTTGCGTTCAGGCCCTTGGCCGCCGTCTGTACCTGATTGACGAGGAGCAGGTGACGATTGGCGAACATCTGCGGATTGTCGGCAACGAAGGCGCGTGCGTCATCATCGGAGAGCGTCGGCGAAAGCGAAACCAGCCGCCGCGTCAGCAGCCCCACCAGCGTGACCTCACGCGCACGTTCAACTGAGGCCAGATAGTCCGGCGACTTGTCCAGCTTGTCCTCGGTCGCCTTCTCCACCAACAAGCGGCGCTGAACGATCCTGTCCAACATGGCGGCGCGCGCCTTCGGATCTTCGGAAGGCTGCAGATTATTGGCCTGGAACTCGGCGATCAGATCACGCTTCGTGATTTCCGAACTGCCGACCGTTGCCACGACCTGCCCCGTCGGATCGTCGCCGGCACCGCCGCCGCATCCCGCCAGAGACAGCGCCGATGCGCTCGCCACAAAGATGATTACCGCGCGCTCTAGCGCTTTACGGTTGAAGCTCATCTGGATAACCCCCTCTCACAACATATCTTGAATTGAATAACCGTACGGGCAGGAGAATATCATGCAAACCGTCTATGACTGGATGACCATGGCGGTGTTTTGCGTCATCGCCGTGCTGTTTATTCAGCGATCGATCGGTCCTGAGATCGAAGGCGACCATATGATCAACTATCTGCCGCCGACGATCGGCTGCGCTGTCGCCAACTATTTCGGGAACAAGGACAATCACCTCATCGCCATACCGCTGCTGGCGATCACGATCTTCTATGTCGTCAAGGTGCTGAAGCCCTTTCCGAACAGAGCCTGACGCGTTCATGCCGCCCCCGGACCAAACAGGACACGGCGACCGATAGGCGGCAGGGTACCGACCAGCTCCGCCATGAACTGATGCAGCGTCGCGAACGCTGCGTTCGCATCGTTCGACACGGTGGACAGACGCACCAGAACCGAATCGAACTGACCTGCCACCAGGTTCGATCGCATCATCGCCAGATTCTGTTCCCAGGGCGTGCGCGCGAAGCGATCGCCAATGCGGGTCCAATAGAGGACATGCTCCTGCCGGTCATCGCGCTGCGCCGTCCACTGCACGGCCCGCACGTTGATGGCGCGTGGCCCTTTCAGGTCGACGAAGCGGCTTCGCCCGATGGTAAAGCCCGACCCTTCATAGCACTGCTCGGGGCGATGCAACTGAAGGCCGTTGCGCTCTTCGGTATCGTCATAGGCAACCAGCATCATGACCGGCGGCAAACCTGCGCGCGAATAGGTGCCAAGGCGAAGGTTCGAGTAGAGCTGGTCGGACAACTCGTTCTGCGGCAGGATCAGGCCATCGTCGCCGGCATAGGTGAAATGGCCCAGGCGACGCGGCGTGACCTGGCTGAACTGTTGTGCGTCCAGCGCCCGGCTTCCGCCCGTGCGCAGCCCCAATGCCAGCGAACCCGCCCCGGCCAGGCCCATCAAACCACCAAGAACAACTTGCCGCCGATCCAACAACGAACGGCGTGCATCGCCTATGACCTGCGTCGCATTCATGCCGCATGCCCCGATGAAGCTGGCCGGAAGCGTGACAGCAACTTGTCGACCAGGAACAGCAAGCCCAGAGTAAGCACGAACGTCGCTATCCCGGCAAAGTCGTGCACATAGCTTTGCGTCACGCGATCCCCGAAATAATGGGTCGACAGCACAAGGCCGACCACGCGTGCAAAGTTTGCGATCACGGCAATGGGAATGACGCAAACCGCCAGCAGCAGCGCATAGCGCCAGTTCGCCCGGTGCAGCAGATAAATGTAGAACAGCCCGATCGCCAGCAGCGTGAACATGGAATTGAGGCCGGCGCAAGCAGCCGCAACCGTCAGTTCATACTGGTCTATGAAAATAGAGGCGCCGCTGCTGGCGACATTGTACCCAAGATAGGCAAGCATGTCCGCCGTCACCGAAGCCAGGCCCAGTTTAAGGGAGCCCGTCATCAGATCGATGATCATGCGCGGCGGCGGCACGACCATGAAAAGATAGAGGATCGGAAACCAGAGCTTCCGCAGCACGGCCGTGCCGACATAGGCATAGAGTACCGCGACCAGCGCCACGCCAGCGCCGCCGCCGCGCAACGTCTCAAGCCCGGCCAGATCGCCCAATATATAGCCGGCAATGCCCGCCAGCACGCCCAGCATCGCAATCGGCATTGACCCGCGCCGGAAAGCGCCGCGTTGCCCTTCCAGTTCATGCCAGAACAGCCAGACGCCCGTCGCAAGGATCATCGGTCCATGCGACCCCTGCTCCGTCGTCCAGACATTCTGCGCCAGCCCCATCAGAACCGGAGCGATGAACAGCACCAGCCCGATGGTGAGCAACGGATTGCGCAAAAAGAAGTCGATTCCGCCCGGACTGCGCGTCGATGTCGGTTCTGGAGACCCGGCCGATGGCGGGGCTATCGAGTGCATGGCCGGTAGTCTGTTCTCGTGAAGACACAGCGTCCCTATAGCCTCAAGCGAGGGCTGGCGCCAGCGCCTCCCGCTTGCGCCGCAGGCGAAGCGCGCCACCCACCCCGGCAACGCCGATGAACATCATGGCCCATGTCGCTGGCTCGGGCACGGCGGATATCGTCGCTGACGTAATGTCAAACGTACCACGCAACTGGAACGGGTCACAGCCACAGAGGTCCTTGATCAACGTGAAATGGCCCGTGCCAACGCCCTTTTCGGATCCAATAGTTATCGATTGCGTCAGGTCAGCCGCCGTCAGGAAATCGCCGCCGTTCAACTCGATACCGGCATCTGCCTGATCGAAAACGCCGGATTGCCCCGGAAACGTGAAATCCGGCTGGAATACCCAGTGATTGATAAGGTCGCTTGCGCCGCCTTCGGTCAGCTTGGTGACGCCCCCGGCATTGTCGCCCGACAGGACGATCGACTTGCCACCGATGGAAATCGTGACCTTGCTGATCCCGTAACCGGCAAAGCCTATGACATTGGGAGAGTCGTGAAAGACATCTCCGGCGTCGAAGTTGAACAGATACTCGGCCGTAACGGCATTACCTGCAAGAGAACCAACAGACCCAAAATATCCGCTCGAGTCATAGCCGGACGTCATCGTGCCAACATAAGTAGCGTTGAAATACGCGGCAACCGCCGGCTGCGCCGTAAGACTTGCAGCTACAATAGCAGTTGTCGCAATACGCTTGAACACGGCATACCCCTATCGAAAAGGTTTATAGAAAATTAACAGGGGGCACTGCGGCGCGCAAAACCGTTAACCATGGTTCCAGCAGGAACACAAATTTAACTATTTAAATATTTGATATTACTATTCATATTTTTCATCCCTTTTTGGGACGTTCGTATCTTGCGATGCAGCAAACGGCCTTTCTCCGCTTCGAATAATTGGACGCGAGATCGCGCCCACTACGATAGGACTGCAACGGATCAGTCCGCAGATAATGGCCATGCGCGCATCGATATCCGGCCTATGCCATTGCTGCCATCGAAGGGCCTGCCCTATGGAAGACAGGCGCACCACGCGCTTGATGAGGATTTCGGCATTGCGCTCTTCGCCGCTGCATATCGCCCGAGCCATGGCTCTGACGGCATTGCTGCTGACGACCGCCTGCTCGAAGGAAGGCAGCGGTCCGGTTATCGTCAGCGTGGCTGGCACGCGATCCGAACTCATGGAGCCGCTCAGGAACCCGCTATCGCCCGCTTCCAAGCTGATCCTTGAAGCAACCGGACAGGGGCTGGTCGCGTTCGATGCGCAGGGCGATATCGTGCCTGCGCTCGCTCAGCGCTGGATCGTTGAAGATGGCGGCCTCAGCTATATTTTCCGTATCCGCCGCGCCCAATGGCCGGACGGCAGCAGGGTCGAGGCGAAGGAAGTCGCGCGCCTGCTGGCATTGCGTATCGAAGCCAATCGCGTGCTCGATCCGCTGGGTGATCTGGATGCCGTGCGCGAAGTCATCCCCATGACCGGCGAAGTGATTGAAGTCCGGATGGCAACACCGCGCCCATATTTCCTGCAGATGCTGGCACAGCCGCAAATGGCCATTACCCGCATAGGCGGCGGCACCGGCCCCTATCGCATGGAAGACCGCAAAACTGCTCTCTTCCTCACACCGATTACAGACCCTGCCGCAGAGGAAGACGAGCTGAAACCACGCGCCTGGGAAAACCGCGTGTTGCGCGCGGAGCGACCGGCAAAGGCTATAGTCCGCTTCCGCATGGGCCTGTCCGATCTGGTGTTGGGCGGTCGGTTCAGCAGCTTGCCGTTGCTCACCAAGGCTGGAGCCGAACCGCAGGCCGTCCGCATTGATCCCGTTCAGGGCCTTTTCGGCTTCGCCATCACCGGACAGGATGATTTCTTCGGTGCCGCGCCCATTCGCGCAGCCTTGTCCATGGCGGTGGATCGGGATCGCCTCCCCGCAGCCTTCGATATAGGCGGCTGGACGATCCAGAGCGGCCTTCTGCCTGGTCAGTTCGACCTCCCCGGCGCGCCCGTGGCGCCGTCGTGGCAATCGCTATCCATGGACGATCGGCGCGCACGCGCCATCGGCGCCGTGAACGGATGGCGCGCCGCGCATGATGGAAAGGTACCGATACTGCGTATCGCGCTGCCTGCGGGACCGGGAAGCCGCACCCTCTTCAATATGATCGCCGCGGACTTCCTGCGCATCGGCCTGTCGTCACGTCTTGTTCCGCTGGACGACGATGCGGATCTGCGACTCGTGGATGAAGTCGCTGCCTATGACAGCGCGCTATGGTATCTTGGCCGTGTTGGATGCGCGCGCAAGATCCGCTGCAACGAGGCTGCCGAGGAAAAACTGCAGGAGGCCGGCCTTGCCGATACCGACGATGCCCGCACACAGCGGCTCGCCGAAGCGCAGGCTCTTCTGGCGGAAGACAGCGGCTTCATCCCCCTGGCCTCGCCGATCCGCTGGTCGCTTGTGTCCAAGCGGCTGACAGGCTTCCAACCATCCCGACGCGCACGCCATCCATTGAACAGACTGTTCCGCACCACCACCTAACAGGCGTGGAGGACAAGATGGCCGTTTCACCTGAACAGTTTGACCGGCTGGTGCGCGACCTGCCCGGTATGGGCAATGATCCCCTTTCCGTGCGCCGCCGTGTCGAGGCAATGGAGCAGATGCTGGAAGGGTTATTCGTCATCCCTGGCATCAATCGAAGGGTCGGGCTCGACAGTATCATCGGCCTCATCCCCGTGGCGGGTGATCTGATCGCTGCCGCCATGGGTGCGTGGATCGTGTGGGAGGCGCGCAATCTCGGCATGTCGAAATGGCAACTGACGCGGATGGCGGCCAATGTCGGCTTCGATACGCTGCTGGGCGCGGTGCCGTTGGTGGGTGATGCATTCGACCTGTTCTTCCGCTCCAACAGCCGCAACCTGAAGATCATTCGCCGGCATCTCGACAAACATCATCCGCACACGATCACAATCGAGCGATAGTCGTGCGCGGGCATGCACCAAGGCCCGCAATAAACATTTGTTAACTATATTTTCCTTAAGTCGAGGCACTCAGACGCGGGAGGTCTCGATGTCATTGCTGTCCCTGTTGAACACCGCAACATCGTCGACGTCCTATGCTTCAACAGCGAGCGCCGCCTTGCAAAAGGTCATTGACGCCGCCAGCGCATCGACCACCACAGCATCCTCTGCCGCCGCCACGGCGACCGGCGTGACCATATCGAAAAGCGCGAAGATTGCTGCTGCCGAGGTTGCTGACAATAAGAAGGAATTCGCCGCGCTTTCGAGCGATGTCCGCGCAACACTGGATGACCAATATGCCGCATCCGGCACCAGACAGCCACAGTTCGACGAAATGAGCGGGCGGGCCCTGGCGGCGATCGCGCTCAACGACTCCGGCAATTTCAGCAAGAGCGAAGTATTTGCCGCGAATACCGAACTGCGGGCACGCATCCGCGAAGCGTTGAGCGACTCGATTGGACAGGATGCTGGGGTGTCAGGCGCAGTCAGCTACAGCAAGCAGCTCATCAGCAATTACGACGTACTGAGCGAGGAAGAGCGCACTGCGATCGGTTGGACCGAGGCAACCCGCGCGAGCGCACAGAACGTCATTCAACTGGTCAACGGCACATCAGGGCAAACATCCCTGTTCCAGCTGCTCAACGACGCATAGACCTCGCCTAAGCGGCGTCCCGTATCCGCAACACTGCGGCGGGCTTCGCGCCGCCCTGATGTGCGGGACAGCGCGTGTAGCGGAGCCGCTTGTCGAGGCACAGCCACACTTCATTGAGCCAGCCGCCCCGCGTCGTGGTGACGCGCATCATGTCCGCCCTGATCCCCGGATTGGCGTTGGCGAACAGTTGTGCGAACGCAGCGACCGTCAGCCTGGGCCGCCGGGCGGCGGCTTGCATGTCCGGGAAACGCAGTGGCGTGTAAAGCGCCCGCGCCTTGGCAAAATAGTCGGCCGGTCGACTGCTCATGCAGGTGCCGTGTTTCGCCCACTCATGTTGCAGCAATTGCGCAGAGGGCGTCATGCACAGATTCTGGCGAATGACGCGCTCGGGCAACAGGGTCGTCGGCTTGCAATATTGCGGCCAGGCCTTGCCGTAGCCGTCCGGCCACAGGCCATGCAGCACGAAACCGAAGCGACCGCTACGCCCGCCACATTGAAAGGCATCGGCCGCACTCTTCTTTCCCGCGCAATATTGCGGCGACCAGCTGACCGCCAGCGTGTAGGAGCCGATTGGCAGATCGCGTCGCGGTTCGCTCTCCGTCGGCTCTTCGGGCTTCGGGCGCGGCAGGCGATCGGGTACAGTGCACTGCGACGTCTGGGCATGCGCCGTGCCGACTATTGCGGACGCGGCGAGCAATGCTGCGGCGCCTATCTGCCGCATCCCCTTACGCACTGGCGAAATCCAGACCGACATCGGCGGCCGGCGCAGACTGTGTCAGCCGTCCGACACTGATGTAGGTAACACCGGTTTCCGCGATCGCCCGGATCGTGTCGAGACGAACGCCGCCGGATGCTTCGGTCGGCACGCGGCCGCCAATCAGCGTCACCGCGCCCCGCAAGGTCGGCGGGGCCATATTGTCGAGCAGCAGATGCGTGGCGCCCGCCGTCAGCGCCGGTTCGATCTGGTCGATCCGGTCGACCTCGACGATGATCGACTTGATACCCGCCTTGGCCGCACGGCGCACAGCCTCGCCGATGTCGCCTGCGACCGCGACGTGATTGTCCTTGATCATCGCGGCATCCCACAACCCCATGCGATGATTGGTCGCGCCACCCATCCGAGTCGCATATTTCTCCAGCACGCGAAGGCCGGGAATGGTCTTGCGCGTGTCGAGCAGCGTCGCACCTGTACCCATGATCTTCTCGACATAGCCATGCGTCATCGTCGCGATGCCGGTCAGGTGCTGCACTGTGTTGAGTGCAGAGCGTTCCGCCGTCAGCATGGCCCGCGCCTTGCCCTTCAGCCGCATGATATCGGTTCCCGCCGGTACCTGCTGCCCGTCCTCCACCAGCCGCTCGATCTCCACATGCGGATCGAGCGCGCGGAAGAACGCCTCCGCAATCGGCAGGCCCGCGACCGTGACGGGGTCGCGCGTGTCCATCACCCCTGCGAACATGGCGTCGGCGGGGATGACCGCCGCAGACGTGATGTCCCCTGCCTCGCCCAGATCCTCTGCCAGCGTCGACCGCACGAACGCATCAAGGTCAAAGCCGGGCAGCGACCATTCGCTCGCCGTCGCATGAATATCGGTGATGGGCATGGGCCAGCCTGTATCGGGATGAATCGTTTACGCCCTCTGGCACAAACCCAACCGGCGGGACAGATCGAAAGGCGTCAGCGTTCCGCCGCCATGCGCACGGCAAGACCGGCCAGCACCGTTCCCATCAGCCAGCGCTGAACGGCGATCCAGCGTGGCCGCACCGCCAGAAATCCGGCGATCGACCCGGCGGTCAAGGCAATCGCGCCATTCACCGTCACACTCACCGCGATCTGCGTAATGCCCAGCGCCAGCGACTGTCCCAGCACCGCGCCCCGTGCAGGATCGATGAACTGCGGCAACAACGACAGATACATGACGGCAATCTTCGGGTTCAGCAGATTGGTGATCAGCCCCATCGCGAACAGCCGGGCCGGACCGTCCTTTGGCAAGGCGCGCACTTCGAACGGGGACCGTCCCCCCGGCCGCACCGCCTGCCACGCCAGCCACAGCAAGTAGAGCGCGCCGCCAACCCGCAGGGCATCATAGGCAAACGGCACCGCCATCAGCAGCGCCGTAATGCCGAACGCCGCGCAGAGCATGTAGACAAGGAAACCGGCCGCGACGCCCGTCAACGAGATCAGCCCGGCCATCCGTCCCTGGCAGATGGAACGGGACACCAGGTAGACCATGTTCGGTCCGGGCGTCAGCACCATGCCCAGCGAAACCAGAGCGAAGGCGGTAATGGTTCCAACGGTGGGCATGCCAGGTCTCCGGTCGATAGCCTTCAGAACATCTGCCGGAGCGGGTTTGTCGGGTCCAGCAGCAGCTTGATGGCGAGCAGGATTGCCATGATGACGATCAGCGGGCGAATGCCTCGTCCGCCAAAGCGCATCGCCGTATGCGCGCCGATCTGGTTACCGATGATGTTGGCCACCGCCATCGGCAGTCCCAGCATCCACAGTACCTTGCCACCCGCGATCATCGCCGCCAGCGCTGCGACGTTGGTCATGAAGTTCAGGAACTTGGCGTGGGCAATGGCACGCAGCAGACCGAGGCCACCCAGCGCCACGAACGCCGTCGTCAGGAACGATCCCGTACCCGGCCCGAAAAAGCCGTCGTAAAATCCGATGCCGGCCGAAACGGCGGCGATGCCCGCCGCGCCCAGCCGCGCATGCCGATCCATGTCCGCCATGGGCGGCGCCAGCAGGAAATAGAGCGCCATCACGATCAGCAGTATCGGCACCAGCGCTGTCAGGAAGTGCGGGTCGACCCGCTGCACCACGAACGCGCCCGCGACCGCCCCCACGAAGGCAGCCAGCGCGGGCCACAGGAAACGCCGAAAATCGATATGCCCCTTGCGCGCAAACGCCAGAAAGGCGCTGCCCGTGCCAAATGTACCCTGCAGCTTGTTGGTGGCCAGCGCCGCGACCGGAGGGATACCCGCCGCCATCATCGCCGGGATGGTCAACAACCCGCCCCCGCCCGCCAGTGCGTCGATAAAGCCGGCGAGCAGCGCCACGCAGGAAAGCATCAGGATGATATCGATGGTAATGTGCATGCGCCCCCATGCCCGGCCTCAGGGATCAGGCCAAGCATGGAGTGCAACGGTCAGCGCCGCGACACCCGCCAGTCGGAAGGCCCCGGCGCGCTAAGTCAGGCCGCGTGCTGCCGCGCCGTGGCGACGGTGTACCGATTATCCGGCACCGGCAGGCCCAGATGCTCGCGGAACGTCGTCCCCTCATAATCGGTACGGAACAGCCCGCGCGCCTGCAGGATCGGGATCACCTTGTCGACGAACAGCGCGAGTTGTCCCGGCAAGGCCTCGAACAGGACAAAGCCGTCGGCTGCGCCTTCCTCGAACCATTCCTGTATCCGGTCGGCCACTGTCTCCGGCGCGCCCACGAATGCGCCGCGCGGTGTTGCCAGCCGCTCCACCACCTGCCGCAGTGTCAGCTTGTTCGCGCGCACGTCAGACAGGATGCGCAGCGTGCTGCTCTGCTGGCTGTTGAGGCCGATATGCTCCACATCGGGAAATGGCGCGTCCAGATCATATTGGCGAAAATCGTGGTCGTTGAACGTGCGTGACAGGAAACCCAGCCCCGTCTCGATCGATTCGAGCCCTGCCAGTTCCCGGTAGCGCGCCTCCGCGTCCTCATCCGTGTCGCCCACGATCGCCGCGGCCCCCGGCAGGATGAAAAGCTGATCCGCATCCCGGCCAAAGCCCTTCGCCCGCGCCTTCACGTCCGCATAATAGGCCTGCCCATCTTCCTTCGTCTCGGCATGCGTAAAGATGACTTCAGCCCGCCGCGCGGCAAAATTGCGGCCGTCTTCGGACGCGCCTGCCTGAAAGATGACCGGCTGCCCCTGCGGCGTCCGCTTGATGTTGAGCGGACCGCGCACCTGGAAAAACTCGCCCTTGTGGTCAAGGCGATGGAGCCGCTCGGGATCGACGAACTGCCCTGTCGCCTTGTCGCCGACATGCGCACCCTGCTCCCAACTGTCCCACAGGCCCTGCACCACTTCCAGATATTCGTCCGCGATGCGGTAACGCACTGCATGGGCGGGATGCTCGGTCTTGCTGAAATTGGCGGCCGTATCGCCCAGCCACGACGTGACGACGTTCCAGCCCGCGCGCCCACCGCTCAGATGATCGAGCGACGCGAACTGGCGCGCCACATTGAACGGCTCGGAATAGCTGACCGTCAGAGTGCCGACCAGGCCGATGCGGGATGTCGTGGCGGCCAGTGCCGACAGGATCGTGATCGGCTCGAACCGATTGAGATAATGTGGACTCGATTTCTCGTTGATCGACAGACTGTCCGCGACGAACAGGAAATCCAGCTTACCCCGCTCAGCCGTCGCGGCCTGCTCCTGATAGCGGGCCAGGCTGGTGCTGGCATTGACGTCGCGATCCGGATGCCGCCAGTCGTTCCACGTCCTGCCTACGCCATGCAGGATAAAGCCGAGTTTGATATGTGCGCTACGAGCCATGACGGGTCCTTCCCAGAGACTGCTGCCATCGCCCCGGTTAGGCCTATCGCCGGAACGTGACCAACGCGGAGTCCTCGACCTTTTATGAGAAGCGGCAATAACGCCCGGCCCGCTCACCGCGGGCGTCCGAGGTCCGCCGGGCAGATAGTTCAACTTGGCGCGCCAAGAGCCTTACTCGTTTGCGCATCCGTAAGCCTGTCGGAATAAGACCCGAAAAATATGGATAGGGGCATGGACCTGAAGTGACACAGACATTGACGCATCTTGAGCGGCTCGAGGCCGAGAGCATTCACATCATGCGGGAGGTTGTGGCGGAAGCCGAAAAGCCCGTGATGCTGTATTCGGTGGGCAAGGATTCGGCGGTGATGCTGCACCTTGCAAAGAAGGCCTTCTACCCCTCCCCGCCGCCCTTTCCGCTGTTGCATGTCGACACGAGCTGGAAGTTCAAGGACATGTACGCGCTGCGCGACAAGGCGGCTGCCGACGCCGGCATGGAACTGCTGATCTACCAGAACCCCGAAGCGGTGGAGAAGGGTATCAACCCGTTCGATCACGGCCCGCTGCACACCGACATGTGGAAGACGGAAGGGCTGAAGCAGGCGCTCGACAAGTACGGCTTCGACGCGGCCTTCGGCGGCGCGCGCCGTGACGAGGAAAAGAGCCGGGCGAAGGAGCGCATCTTCTCGTTCCGCACCGCGTCGCACCGCTGGGATCCCAAGAACCAGCGCCCGGAACTGTGGCACCTCTACAATGCGCGCAAGGCGAAGGGGGAAAGCATGCGCGTTTTCCCCATCTCGAACTGGACCGAGCTCGACATCTGGCAGTATCTCCACCTCGAGAATATCGACATCGTACCGCTCTACTTCTCGGCGCCACGCCCGACCTTCGTCATGGACGGACAGCTGTTCATGGCGGATGACCTTGAACGGCTGGAGAAGGTTCTGGGCAAGGATCGCATGCCACAGATCACGGAACGCTCAGTACGCTTCCGCACGCTGGGCTGCTGGCCGCTGACGGGTGCGGTGGAAAGCGAGGCCGCGACGCTGCCCGAGGTTATCCAGGAAATGCTGCTCACCACAACGTCGGAACGGCAGGGCCGCGTGATCGACAAGGACGGCGGCGATGCGAGCATGGAAAAGAAAAAGCAGGAGGGGTATTTCTGATGGCCACGCAGACCGAAACCCCGAACGCGCCTGAGGTCATCTACAAGACCGACGACCTGATCGCGCAGGACATCGACGCCTATCTGGACGTGCACCAGCACAAGACGATGCTGCGCTTCATCACCTGCGGATCGGTGGACGACGGCAAGTCGACGCTGATCGGCCGCCTGCTCTACGACAGCAAGATGATCTTCGAGGATCAGCTGGCCGCGCTGGAAGCGGACAGCAAGCGCGTGGGCACGCAGGGACAGGAGATCGACTTCGCGCTGCTGGTCGACGGCCTCGCCGCCGAACGCGAACAGGGCATCACCATCGACGTCGCCTATCGCTTCTTCGCGACCGAAAAGCGCAAGTTCATCGTCGCCGACACGCCCGGCCATGAACAATATACCCGCAACATGGTGACCGGCGCCTCGACCGCCGACCTTGCCGTCATCCTGGTCGACGCACGCAAGGGCGTGCTGACGCAGACCAAGCGCCACAGCTACCTTGCCCACCTGATCGGCATCCGCAACATCGTGCTGGCCGTCAACAAGATGGACTTGGTCGACTACGACCAGTCCGTGTTCGACGGCATCGTCGCCGACTATACCGCCTTCGCCCGCTCGATCGGCATCGACCGGTTCGTCGCCATGCCGATCTCCGGCTTCAGGGGCGACAACATCACCGGCCCCAGCGCGAACACGCCCTGGTATACCGGTCCGGCGCTGATGCAGCATCTGGAGACGGTGGAGGTCGACGGCACGGTCGATGCCGCCAAACCGTTCCGCATGGCAGTGCAGTGGGTCAATCGTCCGAACCTGGACTTCCGCGGCTTCTCGGGCCTCATCGCCACCGGTTCGATCCGGCCCGGCGATGCCATCCGCGTGCTGCCCTCGGGCAAGACGTCGACGGTCAAGCGCATCGTCACGCTTGGTGCCGATCTCGACCAGGCGATCGCCGGCCAGTCGGTGACGATCACGCTGGCCGACGAAGTCGACTGCTCACGTGGCGACGTGATCGCGGCGGCCGATGCGCCGCCACAGGTCGCCGACCAGTTCGAGGCGACGATCGTATGGATGGACGAGGCGGAAATGCTGCCCGGCCGCCCCTATTGGCTCAAGGTCGGCACGCAAACCGTGACCGCCACGATCCAGCAGCCCAAATATCAGGTCAACGTCAACACGATGGAGCAGCTGGCGGCAAAGACGCTGGAACTGAACGCCATCGGCGTCGCCAACCTGGCGACGGACCGACCGATCCCGTTCGAGCCCTATACCGACAATCGTGACCTCGGCGGTTTCATCCTGGTCGACAAGATGACCAACGCCACAGTGGCGGCGGGCATGCTCCACTTCTCGCTGCGCCGCGCAGATAATGTTCACTGGCAGGCGACGGATGTGACGCGCGATCATCACGCCGGCCTGAAGAACCAGAAGCCGGCGGTGCTGTGGCTCACGGGCCTGTCCGGCGCGGGCAAATCGACCATCGCCAACATCGTCGAGCGCAAGCTGGCGCGCATGAACCGCCACACCTTCCTGCTCGATGGCGACAATGTCCGCCATGGTCTCAACAAGGATTTGGGATTCACGGACGCCGACCGGGTGGAAAATATCCGCCGCGTGGGCGAAGTCGCCAAACTGATGACCGACGCGGGCCTGATCGTGGTCACCGCATTCATCTCACCGTTCCGCGCTGAACGCGACATGGTGCGCAGCATGATGCAGCCGGGCGAGTTCTTTGAAATCCACATCGACACGCCGCTGGCCGAGGCCGAAAAGCGTGACGTAAAGGGTCTCTACAAAAAGGCGCGATCGGGCCAGCTGAAGAACTTCACGGGCATCGACAGCCCCTATGAAGCACCGGATGATCCTGAAATCCGCATCGACACTACGGCGATGACGGCCGAAGAAGCTGCCGATGCCATCATCGCGAGGTTGATCCCATGAGCGGCCCCGAAACCAAGGGCGTCATGACCGACGCTGAACTGGCTGCGCATCTGGCCGAAACGGCGGGTCGCATCCTGCTGGAAGTGCGCGCCAGCGGCATGTTCAGTCCCAAGGCGCTGGGTAAGGCCGGCGACCAGACCGCCAACCAGTTCCTGGTGGCGGCGCTGCGCGAACAGCGGCCCGACGACGGCCTGCTTTCAGAGGAAAGCAAGTGCGACGGCACCCGGCTGGCAAAGTCGCGTGTCTGGATCGTGGATCCGGTCGACGGCACGCGTGAATATGGCGAGGAACGATCGGACTGGGCCGTACATGTGGGCCTCGCCATCGACGGCGTGGCGACCATCGGTGCGGTCGCCCTCCCCGGCCTTGACGGCGGCGTGGTCGTACGGACCGATCAGGTCCGCGCCCTGCCGTCTGCTCCCGAAACTCTCCGCATGGTCGTGTCCCGCACGCGCCCGGCGGCAGAGGCTGTCGCGGTCGCGGAAAAGATCGGCGCGGAACTGGTCCCCATGGGATCGGCGGGCGCAAAGGCCATGGCGGTCATACTCGGCCAGGCCGACATCTATCTCCACTCGGGCGGCCAGTATGAATGGGACAGTGCAGCCCCCGTAGCGGTCGCCGCCGCCCACGGCCTCCACTGCTCCCGCATCGATGGCAGTCCGCTCGTCTACAACAATGAGGACGTCTACCTCCCGGACCTCCTCATCTGCCGCAACGAACATGCGGGTCAGGTACTCGATCTTTTGAAGGAAGCCGTCGGCTGAAAAAAGAGAGGCCCGCATCCACCGGATGCGGGCCGTGCCTCAATCAACGTTCGGAGTGCCGTCGCGCCCGCTAGGCGACAGCGCCTGTGCTCAGAACTTCTGCTGGCGCTCGTACAGCGATTTGTAGTGCTGAATGCGCGTCACGCGCAGACCCGGCATGCCGGAACGGTCGACAGCGCGCTGCCAGCCAGCAAATTCCTCAAGGGTCAACGAATAGCGATCGCACGCTTCATCGACGGTCAACAGACCGCCGTTAACGGCCGCGACGACCTCCGCCTTGCGACGCACTACCCAGCGAGTGGTGTTCGCCGGGGGCAGCGAGTCGAGGGTCAGCGGCTCGCCGAGCGGGCCGATCACCTGCGCCGGCTTCAACTTCTGGTTCTCGATCATTATCACCTCAATAACGGCGCGGGCGCCCTATCTCTTGGTCGGAGCAAACTATATCCGACCCAAGCTTTGAACATCGGCTAAAGCGTCACGGTAAACGCCGCCTTCACGTGTGTCCCCCACCGTAAGACTGCCTGGAATCAAAGGGTTGAAGCTTCCCGCGAGGCAGGAAGTGTCCCATTTGCAGACAGCACGCGGCGCAAAAACTTGCGCCAGCGCTCGGATCCTGTCGCTCCCGTCGTCCTGCCCCCGCAGGACATGGGCAAAAGCGCGCGCTGTCGGGCCCTGCTCCTGCCACGCACGCTGCGCGGCAAGGGTCATTGTCAGGTCCGCAACAGCAAGGGCGGCACCGTCCGTCCCTGTGCGCTCCAGCTTTCGAGAGAAGCCAAGATCCATGAACGGGAGTCTTAGATTGGAAACAATAAGGTCACGTAAATCCCGAATTGACAGTCTGTTAGGAGCGATGAAGCCTTTCTAAACCGGGGTGGATCGTTGCCCGTCCGCGCCCTATATGCATCCTCCATGGAGGAGCTCTTTCAGCTTGAAGCGCCGATTTCCGCGCGCCGCATTGTCGTTGCCATGTCCGGCGGCGTCGATTCCAGCGTGGTCGCGGCGCTCGCCGCACGCACCGGCGCAGAAACGATCGGCGTCACATTGCAACTCTATGATCATGGCGCGGCTGTCGGCCGGACGGGCAGTTGCTGTGCCGGACAGGACATTCGCGATGCGCGCGCGGTCGCGGACCGACTCGGGATCGCCCATTATGTGTTCGATTATGAAAGCCGCTTCCGCGAATCGGTGATCGCCGATTTCGCCGATGAATATATGGCCGGGCGCACCCCCATCCCCTGTGTCCGCTGCAACATGGGTGTGAAATTCACGGACCTGTTCCAACTCGCCCGCGATCTCGGCGCGGATTGCCTGGCTACCGGCCATTATGTCCGTCGCGTCATCGGCTCGGCCGGCGCAGAACTGCATCGCGCCTTCGATCCGGCCCGCGACCAGAGCTATTTCCTATTCGCCACCACCCAGGATCAGCTTGACTATCTCCGCTTCCCGCTGGGCGGCATGCCAAAGCCGGAGGTGCGCGCCATCGCCGCCTCCCTCGGCCTCGGCGTCGCGGCCAAGCCTGACAGTCAGGATATCTGTTTCGTGCCCGACGGCGACTATGCGAAGATCGTGCGCGCCCAGCGCCCCGATGCAGACGAGGGTGGAGAGATCGTCCATGTCGACGGACGTCTGCTCGGCGAACATCGCGGGCTGATCCATTACACTGTCGGCCAGCGCAAGGGGCTGGAGATCGGTGGCCAGCCGGAACCGCTCTATGTTGTGCGCCTCGATGCGGCTACGCGTCGCGTTGTGGTAGGGCCAAAGCGCGCTCTCGCCGTCCGCGCGGCACTCATTGAAGACATCAACTGGCTGGGCGGGGATTTCTCCGGCATGCTCACCACAAAGGTGCGCTCAATGGCAAAACCCGTACCTGCGCGACTGGAGGGCGACAGACTCGTCTTCAGCGAACCGGAATATGGCGTGGCGCCGGGCCAGGCGGCGGTGCTGTATGATGGTGACCGGGTGCTGGGCGGCGGCTGGATAGCGGCGACCGAGGCCGCCGCACTCGAAGCGGCATAGACGCGCCCTCGCGCGTCAGGGATCGAGCAGGCAGCCCCATCCGGCCCGGTAGCGCGCGGTGCGCCGCGCCATCATCGGCACCGATCCCGTAACGGACTTCGTGTCCGGGTCTTCTGTGATCGACACGATCTGCATGCCTGGCTCGGTATCGCCAGCGCAGCTTTCCGCGCTGCGCCCTTCCACATAGCGGCAGGAGCATGTGACGCGCGCGCCATAAGCTGCGCCCACTTCCGCTCGCGCGCGCCATTCCGTCCATTTCCATATCGCCAGGGCGATCAGCAGGATCAGCACGACTGCAACCACAGGACGCGCATTGCCGCGCCCCGCGCCCGATCGGGACAGCCAGTTGAACGGAGCTGGCTTAGTCACAGGCGCGGTGGAGCTTCCAGGCCAGCCATGCCGATGGCAGGCTGAGCACGGAAACCAGAATCAGCTGATCCACCACCGCCATCCCCGCCGCCGTGAGCGCCAATGCGCACAGCGACCCAACGACCATGGCGCCCGAGTTCACGATGTTGTTCGCGGCGATCGTGCGCGCGGCCTCGCTCTTGTCGACCGTGGTCGTGAGAAAGGCGTAAAGCGGCACCACGAACATGCCGCCGAAAGTGGCGACTCCCAACAGGCTGCCCGTTAGCGGAATGGCGTCGGGATGATTGAGGAACTGCCTCAGCGACAGGAAGTGGCCGTCCGGCGCGCCCTGCCAGTCGCGGCACACCATATGGAACAGGAACACGCAAATCCCCATGCCAATGACGCAGGCGGGCGCGTACTTGGCCGAAACCTTCCCGCATAACAGCCGATTGATGGCGATCGACCCAATGGCGATCCCGATCGAAAAGATGGCGAGGAACAGACTCGCGACGGATTTGTCAGCGGTCAGCACATTCTTCACGAGCGGCGGAAACTGGATGAACAGGATCGATCCGATCGACCAGAAGAAACTGATGACGACAATGGCAAGGTAAAGGCGGCGCACGTGCATCGTGCCGCGGACAAGCCGGATCGACGCGCGGATGAAATGGAAATCCAGCTTCGCCGGTTCCGCAAGCGGCGGCGCGGGAGGTACCTGACGCCCGGCGAAATAGCCGATCATCGCTGTCAGCACGACGCCCACCGCGGCCACCTGCACAGAAATCAGCCCAGCCAGAATCGTACCTGCCAATATGGCAATGTAGGTGCCGGCCTCGACCAGACCGGTGCCCCCCAGCACTTCATCGTCATGCAGATGTTGCGGCAGAATCGCATATTTTATGGGACCGAAGAATGTGGAGTGAACGCCCATGGCGAACAGTGCAGCCAGCATCAGCGGGATCGCAAGCAGGTGCACCGCAAAACCCATCCACGCCAGTGCCAGCCCTGCCGCGCCCACCAGCATGATGAAGATCTCCGCCAGTTTCACGATACGGATGATCATCGCCTTGTCACGCTGGTCCGCCAACTGGCCGGACAGTGCCGACAGCAGGAAGAACGGCAGGATGAACAGGCCGGTCGCGATGGCGCTGAACCAGGTTTCCTTCTGCTCGTCCTGATAGACGGCATAGACCGCGAACAGAATCATCGCGTTCTTGAACAGGTTGTCGTTGAAAGCTCCAAGGAGCTGGGTAACGAACAGGGGCAGGAAACGCCGCCGTGACAGGAGCCTTATCGATGCCTGCATGGGCCGGAAAGTCTTCTCGTAGTTGTCGGGCGAGCAGGCGCGGTCTAGCCGCAGCCGCTGCACCTGTCCAACCCCGCGTGCGTGCCGGGGCGATTTTCGCCGCACTGTCCAAATGCGGGGCGACTACAGTTTTGCCATTCCTCCCTCCGCCGCCTTGTCTCCCTTGCCGCACTGTCGTAGGCGGTTCGCCATGCTGACGCTGCCAAATCTGCTGACGCTATCGCGCATCCTGGCCGTGCCACTGCTTGTCGGTCTGCTGTGGTGGCCACAGTGGCAGGCGGGCTACGCCGTGGCCTTCGGTCTCTACTGCCTGATGGGTATCACCGATTATTTCGACGGCTATCTCGCCCGTTCGAACGGTACGGTCTCAAAGCTTGGCGTGTTTCTTGATCCCATCGCTGACAAGATAATGGTCGGCGCTGTTATCCTGATGCTGTCGGCAACCCGCGACATAGCGGGCGTCCACATCATCGCGGCTCTGGTCATCCTGCTACGCGAAATTGCCGTTTCGGGGCTGCGTGAGTTTCTGGCCGGCCTGCAGGTCTCGGTGCCCGTGTCCCGCCTCGCGAAATGGAAGACTGCGTTTCAGCTTATCTGCCTGGGCGCCCTGATCCTTGCCGGTGCACTCCCGCATATTCCTGTCCTGAAACTGATCGGTCTGGGAACCTTGTGGGGCGCTGCGATCCTGACACTCATCACCGGCTGGGACTATCTGCGCGTCGGCATCAAGCATATGGACTAGGCAATGGCCGACAGGCAGCTTCACATCCTCTATTTCGCATGGGTACGCGAAAAGATCGGGCTCAGCGAAGAATGGATTCCAGCCCCGACCCCAGACGTCAGGATTATGGATCTGGTGGCGCTGTTGACTGCGCGCAGCAACGGCCACGCAGAGGCCTTTGCAGATCACCATCGTATCCGCGCGGCAGTGGACCAGGTTTTCGTTCCGCTCGACACACCCTTGGGGGACGCGCGTGAACTCGCCCTTTTCCCCCCGGTTACAGGCGGATGATCCTGATTTCGGTTCAAGAGGCGGACTTCGACACCGCCGCCGAGCTCGCGGCGTTGGAGGCGCAGGGCGGCGGCGGCATAGCCAGTTTCACGGGAATCGTCCGCGGCGAGGGTAATCTTCTCGACATGCGGCTCGATCACTATCCCGGCATGACTGAAGCGCAGATCGAACGGATAGCGCGCGAAGCTGCAGCACGCTGGCCTGCGCTTCTCGGGATTCGCATCATCCATCGCATCGGCACGCTGACGCCCGGCGCACGCATCGTTTTTGTCGGTACGGCATCCCGCCACCGCACAGCGGCGCTCGAAAGCTGCGCCTGGCTTATCGACTGGCTCAAGACCCACGCGCCGTTCTGGAAAAAGGAACGCTTCGCCGATGGTCGGGAACAATGGGTGGAAGCGCGCCTGGAGGATATTGCGCGAACCGGTGCTTCCGCCAACTAGAGAAAATCGGTCTCAGGCCAGCGTCAGCTCAGGCTCCATCTCTGCCGCCGCTTCGCGCAAAATCTCGGCCAGCATTCGAAATTCCTTCTCACGCGGGCTGTTTTTCCGCCACACCAGCGCAATCTCGCGATGCGCATTTTCGGATCCGAGCGGCCGCGCGCTGATCTGGGTGTTCTTCAAGATGCCGCCGCGAATCGCCATCTCGGGCAACATGGTCAGGCCCAACCCGTTATCCACCATCTGCACCAGGGTGTGGAGCGACGTACCCATCATCGTCGCTTCCGCGCGCAGTTCTGGCCGATTACAGGCCGCCAGTGCATGATCCTTCAGGCAATGCCCATCCTCCAGCAAGAGCAGGCGGCTTTCGTCGATCATCTCGGGCGTGATGCTTTGTGGAGGATCGCGCGGATCATCCTTCGGAAAAGCGACATAGAGCGGATCGGAAAACAGCCGTTCGCTATCCACCTCTCCCGTCGCATAGGGCAGCGCCAGCAGCACACAATCTACATGACCATGTCGCAGCGATTCGACCGCGGCATGGCTGGTCTCCTCACGCAGGAACAGTTTGAGTTCAGGCTTCTCCGCCCGTAGCCGGGGCAAAAGGCGCGGCAACAGAAAGGGCGCTATCGTCGGAATCACACCCATCCGTAGTTCGCCGCACAGGGGCTTGCCTGAAGCCTGCGCAATCGCCGCAAGTTCTTCCGCCTCGCGCAGCACGCGATGCGCCTTCTCGACGATGCGGTCTCCCAATGTCGTGAACCGCACCACACGGCGCGTGCGCTCCACCAATGTGATGCCGACCAGCGACTCAAGCTCGCGAATACCTGCCGACAAGGTGGATTGCGTCACGAAACAGGCATCGGCCGCCTTACCGAAATGTCCATGCTCCTTCAGCGCCACCAGATACTGGAGCTGCTTCAGCGTCGGCATATAGGTGGACATTTATCGCCTCATTCGATTGAATGAAGCCTATATAGTTACTCAGCCGATATAACCAAGCCACTTGGCCACACCGAACAGCGATGTTGCCGTCAAAATGATGCCGACCGCCAGCATGAGGAATTTCGGCTTCACATGGCGCGCCAACATCGCACCAAACGGTGCTGCGACCACGCCACCGATCAGCAGGCCCGCCGTCGCGACGGTAAAGGCGGCAAGGCCCAGGCTGAGCAGGAAAGTGATGCTGATGCTGAGCGTCAGGATGAATTCGACCGAATTGACGGTGCCGATCGTGTGGCGCGGGCTGGATCCCTGGATCAACAGGTTCGACGTCACCACCGGACCCCAGCCGCCCCCGCCGGACGCATCCAGAAAACCACCGACAAGACCCAGCGGTGCCACAATGCGCGGATCCTTGTGCTGATGGCTGACATGCGAAGCACGCCAGATCAGCAACAGCCCGATGCCAATCAGATAAGCCTGGATTAGCGGCTTGATGACGTCGCCATCGATATTGGACAACACATATGCGCCGAGTACGCCGCCGACCACTCCCGGGATCACCAGTCGCGCGAACAGGCCCCAGTCCACATTGCGATGCAGGATATGGCTGATCGCCGATACGCCGGTCGTACATGTTTCGGCCGCATGAACGCCTGCAGATGCCGCAGCCGGGGGCACGCCCAGGGCCAAGAGCAGCGTCGAGGAAATTACGCCATAAGCCATGCCGAGGGCGCCATCGATGATCTGAGCGCCAAAACCGACGAGAATGAAGGGCCAGATGTCATGAGCATATACGGCAAGCGAATCGAACATCAGCAACCCTTAAGCGAATTCTCTACTGCGTTACTTGTATTTTCTCCAGGCCGCCAAGAAAGTTTCTCTTGTATCAAATGAAGGCAATACGCCGGGCAATCTGGAATCTTGCTGCACGAACGACTATTCTATGGGGGGTTCAGGAACAAGGGCGAGCCATGTTCGGCAGTTTGATATCCTATCTGGATTCGGTGAAGGCGCGCGATCCCGCACCGCGCTCACGGGCCGAAATCCTGCTTTATCCGGGCGTCTGGTCGCTTGCGTGGCACCGCGTGGCGCATGCCCTGTATCGTGCGCGCCTGTTCTTCCTGGCACGCGCGATCAATCATTTCTCGCGCTTTCTGACCGGCAACGACATTCATCCCGGCGCGCGTATCGGCAAGCGCTTCTTCATCGATCATGGGTTCACCGTGATCGGAGAGACGGCGCAGATCGGCGATGACGTGACCATCTATCAGAACGTCACGCTCGGCGGCACCGACCCTGCCAATGGCATTGCCGGCAAGCGCCACCCGACAATCGGCGACGGCGTCATCATAGGCTCGGGCGCACAGGTGCTTGGCCCGATCACCGTTGGGCCGCGCGCGCGCATCGGCGCCAATGCAGTCGTGACCAAAGATGTGGCGGAAGCAGCGACCATGGTTGGGATTCCCGCCCGGCCGATGCTGGTTGATGTCACGGCATATCAACGCGACTTCGTTCCTTATGGTACGCCCTGCAGCGATTGCTTCGACCCGGAGAAGCAGAAGCTGGAACTGCTTCAGTGCGAGGTTGAAAATCTACGCAAACGGCTGGCGGAACTTCTGGAGGAACAGGCTGCGACACGTGCAGACGCCGATGGCCCGGTCAAGGAACGCGGGCACGCCTGATGACGCGCGCCCTCGAATGATCTGCCGCGCATGAACAACGTCACGCCCTTTCCCGTCGGACAAGGCCAGCCGACGCAGATCGGGTTTGACCGGCAGGAACTGATGCGGATCATGGACCTTTACGGTCGCATGGTGTCTGCCGGTCACTGGCGTGACTACGCCATCGATCTGGGCCGGGACGCTGCGATCTTTTCCGCCTTCCGCCGCAGCGCCGAACGGCCGGAATATCGCGTGGAAAAGCGCCCGGCGCTGCGTAGTCGACAGGGCATGTGGGCATTGATCGGTGAGGCCGGATCCGTATTGAAGCGCGGACAGGAATTGCAAAATGTTCTGGCGCCCGTCGAACGCAAGCTTATGCGCCTGGTGGAAGAATAGGCCTTATCGGCACGCCGCCAGGATCGACGGCGATCCCGCTTATCGCCCGTTGTTCACCACCATATCGACCGTTGTTCCCCCACCCGGTGCATCGGCAAAGGTAATGAAATAGGCACCGTCATCGGCGGCGCGGGTACCACCCAACACATGCTCGCCATTCAGCAGCAGATGTTCGCCATCGAAGCCGGCGCGCCGCGCCTGCGTATAGTAATAATCCAGCACAGCCTGCATCTTCACCGGCGCTACAAAGCTGGCCGCGCGAATCGCACACGTGCCTTCCGCCCCGGCCGTTTCAAGAATTCGGGATCGCGGATAGGGAAGGAAAGGCTCGGGGAAGCGCGCCATCCATCCGGCGCCATAGTCCAGCTTTGCGGTGCACCCCATGCCCTGCTGGTTGCCTTGGCGGGCGACGCCGCCAAGGGTGACAGCCGGCTCCCCATCGCACTGGGGACATGCCGGCGCCTTTTGTGCAGCCGGCGCGGTCAGCAGCTTTCCGCCGACCTTCTTCAATGCCTCGGCCGACGCGGCGGCGGCATCGGCGGCCGTAATCGGCACTGCCCCGCTCGGTGGCATCGGCGTGCCGCGCACCGCGTGCGTGTTGGATTTTCCACTTAACTGCGGATCCACCGCGAGTGGGCCTTCCAGCGCATCACGCAACACTGGGTCGTCGGCATTGTTGGTCAGCTTCGCATCCAGATCGGCCAGATTCTGCGCTTCGTCGCCACCACTGCAAGCCGCGACAAATAAAGGCAGTACCATCAGGCAGCTATTCAGCAATCGCTTCCGCATCGACATAGGGCTGTTTCCTTCCGCCAAAGACTTGAGGGAACAAGGTTAAATTTATGTCAGCAACTACAGGACCGGCACAATTTGGGACGGCGATGACTTGCCCTTCACCGTCATCACCGCCATCTAGACTTCATGCTCAACATTCTCTCCGCTCTCATCGGTTTGTTCGCGCTGATCCTCATGATCCCGGCGACCATTCCGTTCCTGGGTGCCTTCAATTGGCTTTTCGTCCCGATCGCATTGGTCGGCGCGCTGGTGGGCATGATGTCGTCGCGCAACGGCGGCAGGAACTTCTGCCTTCTGGTCGCGGCCTTCGGCGCGCTGCGCCTCTTCCTTGGCGGCGGCATCTTTTAGCCTGATATGACGGGGCCCGCCGACGCAATTCTGGAAGAACGGCGCGGCTTTGCATGCGCCGTTGCCTGCTACGTGCTTTGGGGCATGCTTCCTCTCTATTTCAGCTTTCTCCACCATGTCGGACCGCTCGAATTGGTGGCGCAGCGAATCATATGGTCGCTGCTGCTGTTGATCGCTATTCTGGCATTCCGCGGGATGCTCCCTACGCTCGCGCAGACTTTGCGCAATGGCGCGACCATGCGCGCGCTGCTGGCATCCTCCATCTTCATCGCCTGCAACTGGCTTACCTATGTTTGGGCCGTGCATGCAGGACATGTGGTCGCCGCCAGCCTTGGCTATTTTCTCAATCCGCTGGTCAACATTCTGCTTGGCATGGTCTTCCTCGGCGAGCGACTGCGACGCACCCAATGGATTGCGGTGGGCTTCGCCGCAGCCGGCGTCACCATATTGGCAACTGCAGCGATCAACACACTGTGGATCAGCGTGGCGTTGGGCACGTCTTTTGGCTTCTATGGCCTGATCAGGAAACTGACTCCCGTTCCGCCCATGGCCGGTTTGGCTGCGGAAACGATCCTGATCTTCCCCCTGTCCTTTGCTTACGTCGCGTGGCTGGCTGCAAACGGACACATGGCTTTCGGATCGGATGCAAAGACCACAATCCTCATCATGCTGCTCAGTGTGCTCACCGCCGCGCCGCTGGTGCTGTTCGCCATGGCGGCCCAGCGCCTGTCCTTGGCCACGCTTGGCGTGATCCAGTATATCGCGCCGTCGCTGCAGTTCCTGACCGGCGTTCTGCTGTTCGGTGAACGACTGAACCCCGGCCAGCTTGCCAGCTTTGCCCTGATCTGGGTCGGTCTCATCATCTTCACGGCGGACATGGTCAGCGCGTCGCGCAGACTACGCACCATCTCCGCCTCCGCCTGAAGCGCCTCAGGCGTATTCGGTCGTCTCGAATCGCACCGCCTCGCCGACAGCATCGTTGGCCAGGCTATCCTCCCACATCACGCGATTGCCACGGATGATGGTCCCGATCGCCTTACCGGTCAGTTCCATGCCCTCGAACGGCGACCAGCCGCAACGCGAGGCGAGCCAGTCGCCGCCCACCGTCCAGCGCTTCTTCAAATCTACGATAGTGAAATCGGCATCATAGCCGAGCGCGATCCGTCCCTTGCCGACCAGCCCGAACACCCGCTGTGGACCGGCGCTCGTCAGTTCGATGAAGCGCGCCAGTGTCGTACGGCCATTCGCCACATGGTTTAGCAGCAGCGGCACCAGCGTCTGCACACCCGGCATTCCGCTGGGCGAAGCGGGGTAGGTCTTGGCCTTTTCTTCCTTTGTATGTGGCGCATGATCGGAACCCAGCACGTCTGGCACCCCCTGGTTCAGCCAGTGCCATAGGCCGTCGCGATGCGCGGCGCTGCGGATCGGCGGGTTCATCTGCGCATAGGTGCCGATACCGGGATAGGCTTCCTCTCCAGCCAGCGTCAGGTGCTGCGGCGTGACTTCACAGGTCGCGATATCCTTGTGCTGGGCGATATACTCCAGTTCCGCCGGTGTGGTGATGTGCAGGATGTGGATGCGCCGCTTTGCTTCGCGCGCCAGTCCGATGATGCGCTTGGTCGCGATCATCGCGCTTTCATCGTCGCGCCAGACGGGATGCGACGACGGATCACCTTCAATGCGCAGATCTTTGCGGGCGTTCATCCGCGCCTCATCCTCCGCATGGATGGCGACACGGCGATAGCCCGACGCCAGTACGCGCTTCAGCGCCTCGTCATCATCGACCAGCAGGCTGCCCGTCGATGCGCCCATGAATATCTTGACGCCCGCCGTGCCCGGAATGCGCTCAAGTTCCTTGAGCTGCTCGGCATTGTCCGCAGTCGCGCCGACATAGAAGGCGTGGTCGCACCACATGCGATGATGCGCGCGGCGAAGCTTATCGTGAATCCGGTCGGCGCTGTCGGTGTTGGGATTAGTGTTGGGCATTTCGAACACGGCCGTAATGCCGCCCAGCACGGCCGATCGGCTGCCCGATTCCAGATCTTCCTTATGCTCCAGCCCCGGCTCGCGAAAGTGAACCTGACTGTCGATGCAGCCGGGCAGCACGTCCAATCCAACACAGTCGATGACTTCGCCCGCATCGCCCAGACCTGCGCCGATCGCGACGATCCGGCCGCCCCGCACACCCACGTCAGCGGATTGCGGACCACCCGGCGTGTGCACCGTGCCGTTCTTCAGGATCATGTCGAATGTCTGGGTCATGGGCTTCGTCCAATGAAATAATGTCCCGCCTTGGCTATCGGGCGTCGCCGTCCTACCTAAAGCCGATGACCGGCACCACCCTGCGCGATCGCGCAATCCTCAGAATATCGGGCGAAGAGGCCCGCGCATTCCTTCAGGGCCTCATCACGCAGGACGTATTGACGCTGACGCCGGACAGTCCGCGCTGGTCGGGCCTGCTGACGCCGCAGGGAAAGGCGCTGTTCGACTTCATCCTTTGGGCCGACGACACGGACATTCTGATCGACTGCGAAGCCGCGCAGGCCGACGCACTGGCGCGCCGACTCACCCCGTATCGCCTGCGTCGCAAGGTAGAGATCGCCCGCGATCCCACGCGCACCGTCCACTGGTCGCCGGACGCTGTTGACCAGCCTCTCGACCCCCGCCTGCCCGCACTCGGCCACCGCTGGATCGCGCCTGCCGATGATGGCGATGCGAGCGCGGCATGGCGCAGCCATCGCCTGACGCTCGGCGTGCTGGAGGGCGCGGAGGAACTGGGCCAGGACCAGACGCTGTGGCTGGAGGCCAATGCGGGCGAGCTGAACGGCGTCGACTTCCGCAAGGGCTGCTATGTCGGCCAGGAAAACACCGCGCGCATGCACTATCGCCAAAAGGTGAACCGTCGCCTTGTCGCCGCGCCACTTGCGGACGCCGACCCCAAACGCCAGCGCCTCGCCCTGCCCGACGTCGGCCTTTCGATCGAACATCGCCGTGTCGAGGATATGGCGGCGCTGCCCCTGCCCGACTGGCTTCGCACCGCAATTTCGGAGCCTGCCGCCTGATGAAGAAGCTGGTTCTGTTGCTGCTGGTCCTGCTTGCCGCAACGCCCGCCCACGCGGACACACCCTGGACCCTCGTCAAATCCTACCCGCACGATCCGAAAGCCTTCACCGAAGGGCTCTTCTATCGCGACGGTACGCTCTATGAGAGTACGGGCCATGAAGGCCTGTCGGAAATCCGCCAGGTGCGCATCCGCGACGGCAAGATATTGCGCCGCGCATCCATCGACTCCCAGTTCTTCGGCGAAGGCATCGTCGACTGGGGGGACAAGATCATCAGCCTCACCTGGCGGCACCGCCGCGGCTTCGTCTGGCGCTTGTCCGACTTCACGCAGACCGGTGAATTTCCCTATGACGGCGAAGGCTGGGGCCTGACGCAGGACGGTCGCCAGTTGATCCGCAGCGACGGCACCGCGCAACTCCGCTTCATCGACCCGGAAACGCTGGTCGAACAGCGGCAGGTGACGGTAACGTGGGACGGCAAGCTGGTCCCGCTCCTCAACGAACTGGAATGGGTAAAGGGCGAAATCCTTGCCAATGTCTGGTATTCCAACAGGATCGCGCGCATCGATCCGGCGAGCGGCGGCGTCATCGACTGGATCGACCTCAGCCCGCTCGCCAAACAGGTCGGCGTGCTGGATCAGGAAGCGGTGCTGAACGGCATCGCCTACGATGCGCAAAATGACCGGCTGTTCGTCACCGGAAAATACTGGCCGAAGGTCTTCGAGATAAAGCTGCGCCGGGACTAGAAATTGCCCGCTACCTGCGCACGTCGCGCGGGCATCGCATAATAGGCGACATAGCCCATATGGTCGGACAGCATTGTGCCGTCCGTCTCGCGTCCGAACGGCACGGCGATGCGCCGCGCGGCGACACCCTGCCCGTCTGCATCGACGGCGATCTGCCAGTCCTTGTTGTGCTCCAGCGCCTTGCGCGCGTCCTCCGACAACGGCGGGCAACGGCCAGCACCGCTTGCGCATGCACGCAACACCCCGCGCGAAAGCCGTTCCGACCCCGTCCAGTGCGCGGCAAAGGCTTCCATCAGCGCCCGCCGTGCGCGGTCGCGTCCGACATTCAGATCGCCCCCCAGCACCAGCGGCGTCCCGGCTGGCAGATTCGCGCGCAGGAAGGCGTCCATCGCAGCCACCTGCCGCCCATAAGCGGTGAAGGCGCGCACGATGCTCACCCCCGACGCGGACCGCGCATTGAGGTGCGCGTTCAGGATCGCCACGGGCGTGGCACTGCCCGGCACGCGCACGAATGCCAGCACCATCCCCTTGTTGGCCAGGCAATCAAATCCGGCGCAGGCATCGACCGGAAAAGCCGCCTGCCGCACCGCCACGATCGGATAGTCGGACAGGATCATCAGGCCGCTGTCGGACATCTTCCCCATCCCCTCCCCCGCAAGCATGGATGCTTCGGACAGGAACGCCATGTCCGTGGGGTCGGCTGCGGCCAGTATCTGCGTCGGCCCGTCGGCGCGATACGGATATCCCGCCACGTCCGCGATGGCCTTGGCTTCGTTTGTAAAGGCTTCCTGCAACAGCACGACATGCGGTTGCCGCCCCGCCTGCCGCAGCGCATGCAATCGCGCCCCGATCCGTGCCAGCGGACCGCTGCGTCCGATACCCATCGGCCAGGGCAGCCCCTTCACATTATAGGTCATCACCGACAGACCAGCGCCATCCGCTGACAGGCCTTGCGCGCTTGCCGCGATGATCTCCGCGCCGGGCGGCAATGGCGGCGTGGCAGCAGGCATCGCCCCGCTCATCACGGCGATACCGATGATCGCCGCCGTTCGCGCCGTCACCCAGCGCCGCCTTGCTGTCGATGCCCCCATCCTCATGGCCGCGCAACTAGGCCATCGCCATGACGCCCCCATGAAGCTTCGCCGTCAGTACCGCGACAGTTTGATGGCGAAAGCGTCATAATTGCGCCGCACCACCTGTCATCAAAGCGCCTTGTGATCGTCATGCATCGGTCATCGACGATTCACAGGCACGTCACCGCCCGGACGTATCGGCCGCCCTCATTGACCTCATTGGGGGACGAGATCATGAAACTGCATTTAGTCACGACCGCCGCCGTAATCGCTCTTTGTGCGACCAGCCACGTCGCTGCCCAGACCGACGTACCGGGCGAAGCCGAAGACGCCACGATCGTCGTCACCGGCCAGCGCGCCCAGCAATTGCGTGCCATCGAACTGAAACGTCAGGCGATCGGCGTTACGGATGTGGCGGCTGCCGACGAAATCGGTCGCCTGCCTGACCGCAACGTCGCCGAAGTGATCGAGCGCCTGCCGGGCGTGGGCGTCACCTATGACCAGGGCGAAGGCCGCTATGTCGCCGTCCGTGGCGTGCCGTCGGATCTCAACGGCTATACCGTCAATGGCATAGAGATCGGCAACCCGGACGGACAGACCCGCGCCCTGCCCCTTGACGTCATTTCCGGCCAGCTCCTCAACCGCGTCGAAGTGGCTAAGGCCAAGACCGCCGACATGGACGGACAGGGCATTGGCGGCGCGATCAACCTCGTCACCCAGACCGCGTTCGACTTCCGCGATCCCTTCGCTCTCGCGATCAATGCACAGGCCGGTTATCAGGAACTCAACGACAAGGTGCCGATCCGTGGCGACGTGAGCGTCGCAGGCCGCTTCGGCGCGGACGAACAGTTCGGCCTTGCGCTGGGTGCCAGCTATTCCGATCGCACCTATACCAGCTACGGCTTTTACCCGGACGACTGGCGCAGCGTCGACGGCCTGGATTTCGCGCGCGGCGGCGCGCCCCTCAACACCAAATTCACGGACTACAGCCTGAAACGCGAGCGCATCGGCGCAACCGGTTCCTTCGACTGGCGGCCCACCGAGAACCATCAGTTCTATGTGCGCGGAATCTACAGCAAGTTCACCGAGGACGAATATCGTCAGCGCTACCGCCTCGATTTCATGACCGATGCGCTGATCGACGCCGACCGCGTCACGCTCAATCCCGACGGCCTGACCGGAACGGTCACAGGCACCGCCAATACGGGTACGGGCGCGGGTACCGGCCCGGAACGCCGACAGGATCTGCGACTGGAGCACAAGGAAAAGTCGTTGTTGGCCGGAATGGTCGGCGGTAGCAGCAGGTTCGATGCACTGACGCTCGACTATGTGCTGGCGCGCGTTCACAACGAAGTCCGCGAACCCAACCAGCTCTGGCAGTTCCGCTGCAACCCCGGCACCGTCGATTTCGACTTTTCGGGCAAGATTTTCACGGCCGTGCCGCGCACGGAATGTGACGCGACCCAGATGAACTTCCGCCAATACAGCGAACAGAATGAGCGCGGCGACGAGGATATCTGGCAGGGCAGGATCGACGGCACCTATCGCTTCAGCGATATGGAAGGCGGCAGCTTCCTGAAATTCGGTGCAAAATATCGCAGCACCGACAAGGATTTCGACAGCGCCAACACCGTCTGGACGCGCGGCACGACGGCGAACCGTTTCACGCTGGCCCAGTTCGATCTGGCAGGCGATCCGGTGAATGCACGTCCCATCTCCGGCGGGCGCTACCTGATCACACCGACAATCGATCTCAATGCAATTCGGGCGTTCACCGCGGAAAACCTGTCGGGCTCGCGTTTCGTGCTGGATGAAGCGACATCGCTCGCCAACGACACGCTCAACGATTTCGTGGTGAAGGAAAAGGTACTTGCCGGTTACGTCATGGCCGACCTGGCCGCCGGGTCCGTCCACGTCATTCCCGGACTTCGTTTCGAGCGCACCAAGCTCAAGATACGCGGCCTGCAGCTCGATGATGAGGACAATGTCACGCCGCTGAATGCCAGGAACAAGTATAACGACTGGCTTCCAAGCCTGATCGTCCGCATCGAACCGGCTTCGGATGTCGTGCTGCGCCTAGCCTATACGCGCAGCATCGGCCGTCCCAACTATGCGCAACTGTCACCCGGCGGCACGCTCGATGCCCTTGAGGAAACCCTGTCGTCCGGCAATCCGGACCTGAAGCCCTATCGCGCGCACAATCTCGATGCTTCGGCAGAATGGTATTTCGCAAAGGGCGGCCTGGTCTCGGTCGGCGTCTTCGCGAAGTATATCAGCAACCCCATCTTCACCCAGAGTGTCACGCTGACCGACGTCACCTATGGCGGCCAGCAGTTCGCGCGGCTGGAAGCCTCGCAGCCGCTCAATGCGGACAAGGGCGACATCGTCGGCATCGAACTCGCCTTCCAGCAGCAATTCACCTTCCTGCCCGGCTTGCTCTCCGGCCTTGGTATCGAACTGAACGCGACCTTCACGGACTCCACATTGAAACTGCCGGACGGCCGCGTATCGTCCTTCCCGCAGCAGTCGCGCCACCTCTACGGCGCGCAGCTGTTTTATCAGCGCGGCCCTGTCGAAGCGTCTGTCGCTTTCCACAACACCGGCTATTCGTTGCTGACGGCAGGCGACCTGACCGAGCAGGATCAGTATAATGACGACCTGCGCCGGCTGGACGCAAAGGTCAGCGTAGAGGTGATCCCCGGCATCCACCTGTTCGCGGAGGGCCAGAACCTGACCGATGAACCGACCCGCCAGTATCAGGCCGGCATCTCCAGCTGGGTGATCCAGAACGAACGCTATGGCCGTACCTTCTACGGCGGCGTATCGGCGAAGTTCTGATGCACGCCGCCTGCTCACCTCCGTTCGCTCGCAACGAACGGGCGTAAGGACGTTCTGAATGCTTCTGCCCCTGCTCCTCGCAATCTCGATGCAACAGGCGCCCGCCGCCCCGCCGCTCGTTCCGGCGGCGGTCGAGGTCGAACGCTTCCCCGCAGAGGAGGCGAAACAGGGCGTGGTCGCGGACGCGCATCATGTCTACGTCATCTCCAACAGCGCGATCGGCAAATATGACCGCCGCACGCATCGGCGCATTGCCCGCTGGGAGGGCGATCCACGCCTGTTCATCCACATGAACAGCTGCATCCTCGACAAGGCGATGATCGTGTGCGCGGCCTCCAACTATCCTGCCACGCCGATGGTCAGTTCCGTCGAATGGTTCGACACCCGTGCCATGCAGCATGTGAAGACCCGCAGCCTGGGTCCGGGCCACGGATCGCTGACCTGGCTGGACTGGCATGACGGCAGCTGGTGGGCCTGCTTCGCCAATTACGACGACAAGGGTGGAGAGCCGGGCCGCGACCATCGCCTGACCACGCTGGTTCGCTATGGCGCGGATTTCGCGGAACAGGGCTCATGGCTGTTCCCGGAGGATGTACTGGAACGCTTCGCGCCCTACAGCTCATCCGGCGGCGCCTGGGGGCAGGACGGATTGCTTTACGTCACCGGGCACGACCGGCCGGAACTCTATGTGCTGCGCCTGCCTGCGGCAGGGTCGCGGCTGGAGCATGTCGCAACGCTGGCGATACCCACCGATGGACAGGCGATCGCGTGGGACGGGAACGAGAAGCGGTTGCTGTGGTCGATCGCGCGCCAAAGCCGTGAAGTGGTGGCGAGCCACGTACCGGCTATTCCCAAGCCCTAGTTCGCCGTTCACCCGGCACAAAGACAAAGAGGCATAGCGATCGGCTCTTGAGTGCGCTTACCTCCCCAAACCCTGCGCCACCTGCACCGGCCGCGCGGCGCGCCATGCACGCTCCGGTGCATGGGCCAGATGATGTCGATAGAGTGCGCCGATGCGCATGTCGGCCAGCCCCACCCGTTGCACCAGTTGCAGCACGTTGTAGCCCGGATTCCAGTTTCCTTCGATCAGCACCGGCCCGCGATCCGACAGGCCGATGTCCCAACCGATGATCGCGAAATCCTGCGAGAATGCCCGGTGCGCGCGCACCGCCAATTGCTTCACCTCGTCCAGACTCTTCAACACTGCCCCTGCGATGCGCGCGCCGGTGGCCGGATGCACATCAGTTTCCGCAAAACCGCCCGCCACCCGGCGCAGCGCAGTGCCGAGCACGCCTGTCTGCAGATCGATGGGCGCGACCAGATTGTCGATGTTGAAATTGTCGGCCGCCCGCGCGTCGTCCAGCGACAACCGCAGCGCGCAATCGGTGACTTCCGGCACGCCCCGCTCGTCCAGCACCGTCACCGCACGAACCGTCGGCAGCGCACCGGGCGAGATCGGCGCGACATCCCGCGCAACCGACAGGCATTCCTGGACGATCCGTCCCGCCGCCAGTTCACGGGCCAGCCATGCGGATATGTCGCCCCGCACCACTGTAATTGCGCCATCGCTGGACCGCAGCCCGCCGTCGGGCTGGCGGACGAGGCGCACCACACCCTTGCCCTTTGATCCAAACATCGGCTTGGAGATGAGCGCGGCATGATGCCTGACCTGCTCGGAGCGCGAAATCGTCTCGGGCAACGGCAGGCCGGCGGCCCTGCATGCCCGCTCGAACAGCGCCTTGTTCTTCAGCGCGTTGGCATCAAGTGGAAGGCCGGCATGATTGATGATCGCATGGATGCCCTTGCGCTCGTCCTGGTCCAGAAACGCCTCGATCCGTGCATCGGACCGGCGACGCGCATCGATCTCCATCAGATTGTGCGGGCGGAACCCCATCCGCCATGCGCGCGGCTTCAGCGGCGCGCCGTTCAGCGCCAGCCCGACCGCACGATCGGCCATGCCCCATTGATCCCACAGCCGGCCATAATAATAGGCACGCAGATCATGTGATGCATCGCCGCGCCGCCCGGCGAACACAGGCGGCATCGGCCGCAGGATCAGCGCCACCCGGCGCGGCGCTTGCGCAGCACCGGTTTCAGTCATGCGCCGCCAGCGCCATCCAGTCGAAATCATCCGCCGGATCGATCACCGGCACGTCAGCGGGCATGGGATATTTGAGGCCGGTAGCGCAGTTGAACAACAGCACCCGTTCGTCCGTATGGATATCGCCGCGCGCCAATGCCGCCTGATACACGGCATGCGTCGCCGATCCCTCCGGACACATCAGCAGCCCGTCCTTGCGCGCTACCTGCGCCCGGCTTGCGCGAATATCATCGTCGCTCACGGCCTCGGCCCAACCGCCGCTGGCGCGCAGTACGTCCAGGATCATGAAATCCGCCAGCGCGCACGGCACGCGAATGCCCGCCGCGATCGTCTCCGCATTCTCCCAGCGCGGGGCGGTGTCCAGCCCCTGCTCAAATGCCCTAACGATCGGCGCGCAGCCGGTCGATTGCGCCGCGACCATGCGCGGCCGCTTGGAGCCGATCCAGCCAAGCGCCTCCAGCTCGTCAAACGCCTTCCACATCGCGACCAAGGCCGTGCCGCCGCCGGTCGCGTAGATGATGACGTCGGGCAGTTCCCAGCCGAGCTGCTCGGCCAGTTCAAACCCCATCGTCTTCTTGCCTTCGACCCGATAGGGCTCCTGCATCGTCGACAGCGGGAACCAGCCCATACGGTCCTGTGCGGCGCGGATCATGCGCCCGCAATCGTCGATCAGGCCGCGCACGCGCACCACCTGCGCGCCGGCCATCTTCATTTCCGCCACGTGCAGGTCCGGCGTCTCGACCGGGCAAAGGCACCACGCCTCCATCCCCGCCCGCGCTGCATAGGCCGCAACCGCGCTTCCCGCATTGCCATTGGTTGGGATAGCCACGCGCCTGACGCCCAGCGCCTTTGCCATCGACATGGCCGTGGCCTGTCCCCGCGCCTTGAACGATCCGGTCGGAAGCCTGCTCTCGTCCTTCACCATCAGCATGCCGCGATGGCCGCGCAGCGCCACCAGCGGTGTCATCTGCTCGCCCAGCGACACGATGTCGGCCTCGTCCGCGACCGGCAGCAGTTCACGATAGCGCCACATATCCGGTGCGCGCGCCTCGACTGCATCACGATCCAGCTCCGCCCGGGCCCGCGTCAGGTCATAACGTGCCAGCAGCGGCTGGCCGGAGGTCGAAAGCCCCTGCAGCTGCGCAATCGGCAGCACATCGCCCGAAACCGAGCATTCAAGGTGCGTGGCGTAGCTGCGCCATCCCGTTGTCGGGCAGCTCTGCCGCGGCAGAGACGCGATTGTAGCCATTCGGCAATGCTAGGCGGCGCGTGTGACGCCGCCATTGCCGCGCGGCGACAGTTTCGTGTCAGGCCATGGCCAGCACGAGATTGCGCACCTGCGGATAGACCTGCTTCTCCCACTTGCTGCCGGAAAAGACGCCATAATGGCCGACCCCCGGTTGCAGATGGTGGCGTTTCAGGTGCGGGCGCAGGCTGGAACACAGCGTATGCGCCGCCGCCGTCTGCCCCACCGCACAGATATCGTCGCGCTCGCCCTCGACCGTCAGCAGCGCCGTGCGCTGGATCGCCGCCGGATTGACCCGCCGCCCCCGGTGCATCATTTCGCCCTTGGCCAGCACCGCACGCTGGAACACCAGATCCACGGTTTCCAGATAGAATTCCGCCGTCAGGTCCAGAACCGCGAAATATTCGTCGTAGAAATCCTTGATACGGTCGGCGCTCTCGGCGTCACCATCGGCCAGGTGCTGGTATAGCGTCCGGTGCTGCTCGCCATGCCGCGCCAGGTTCATGGACATGAACGCAACCAACTGCATGAAACCGGGATAAACGCGCCGCCCCATCCCCTTGTAGCGGAACGGCACATGACCGATCAGGTTGCGCTCGAACCATTCGAGTGACTTTTCCGACGCCAGTTTGTTGACCACCGTCGGTGCAACGCGCGTATCGACCGGTCCGCCCATCAGCGTCATCGTGCGCGGCTGCGCCGGATCCTTGTTTTCCGCCATCACCGCGACGGCCGCCAGCACAGGCACACACGGCTGGCACACCGCCAGCACGTTCGACTTCGGCCCCATTTCCTGAAGGAACCGGATCGTATAGTCGATAAAGTCCTCGAACCCGAAACGCCCCTCGCTCATCGGCACGTCGCGCGCATTCTTCCAGTCGGTAATGTATACGTCATGGTCGCGCAGCAGCACCTCTACGGTGTTCCGCAACAGCGTACCGTAATGGCCAGAGAGCGGCGCGACGACCAGCATCTTGGGCTGGGGCGTCTCGACATCATCCTTGGCGAAGTGCAGCAGATCGCCGAACGGCAGGTCGAGCACCACTTCCTCGCGCACATCGACCACTGCATTGCCGCTCTGGACCGACCGGATGCCATAGTCGGGCCGCGCATGCGTGAAGCGGCTGCGCGCCATCATCTCGGCCATGGCGAAACCGCGACGCGGCATCGGCCAGTGCGCCAGTCCGCCCCAGGCGTCGCGTGTCTTCAGCACCGCCTGCGCCGCCGCGCGCATGGGCGTCATCATGTCGTTCCACGATTGATAAAGCTGATACAGCATTACGACGCCCCTGCCGTACCGCCATTATCGGGCGATTCGGACCATCCTAGAACCCTGACTTGCATCAATGCTGCGCCGCATCATAATCGAATGCAAGGATGTTTACCGGAGTCGCGACGATCATGCCCACGGCGGAACTGACCCTTTCCAGCAAGAACTACTCATCGTGGTCGCTGCGCGGCTGGCTGTTGTGCCGCCTTGCCGGGCTGGAAGTCGAGGAACGCACCGTCGCCTGGGACGATCCGGACAACCGCGCTGAACTGCTGCTGCTCTCGCCCTCTGTCCTCGTGCCGCGCCTCACGCACGAGGGGGCAAGCGTGTGGGATACACTCGCCATCGCCGAGTATCTGAACGAGCTTTATCCTGATGCAGGCATGTTCCCGAAGGACCGCATCGTTCGTGCGCATTGCCGCTCGATCTCGGGCGAAATCCATTCAGGCTTCACCAACCTGCGCTCGGCCCTGCCGATGAACCTGCGTGTGATTCACAAGAGTTTCCCGATCTTCTCCGGTGCGAAACCCGACATCGAACGGATCGAGGCGATCTGGGAGGATTGCCTGACACGCTATGGCGGTCCGTTCCTGTTCGGTAAAACGCCAACCGTCGCCGACGCCATGTACGCACCCGTCACCCGGCGTTTCCTGACCTATGCGGTGGCCGTTTCCGAAACCAGCGCAGCCTATTGCGCCACTATCGACGCCTGGCCGCTGATGCAGGAATGGCTGGCCGCAGCGCAGGCCGAACCGCAGGAAATGGAAGAGCTGGAAGTCGAATTCTGATTGAATTGAGGCAGTTGGCACCGCCCTACCCCGCAAATCCGCTCGGTTGGCCGCACGACCCAAGGGATTAACGGAACGTCAACCATTTTCGCGGACTTTTCTGGGACCCACCATAGCGACCCGTGTGGGATCCTGGCCCCGCTTGCCCTCGAGACAGGCGGGGCAATTTTTTGCGCCGGTTAACCGCTAGCCGACGTCCGAAAGCCACTCGCCGATCATCTGTCGCCCGGCGGCCACCGCGCCCGGCCCCTGTTCGGCATGATCTGCCCGCAATGCGTGCACGCACTGCTCGGCGGTGTCGAGATCGGCCCAGAAATGCGTCAGCCAATCCTCGAAACGCGGATCCTCGCCCATCTCCGCATGGAATTGCAAAGCCAGCAGATTGCGCCCGCGGCGGAAGGCCTGATGCGCGTAGGCAGGCGTTGACGCCAGCAATTCGACGCTGTCGGGCAGGTCGAACGTATCGCTGTGCCAATGGAGTACGGGCACGCCATCCAGATGCCGCAGGGGGGAAGCCTTACCCGCACCATTTACGTCGACCGGCGCAAATCCCAATTCCATCGTGCCGCCGGGATAGACCGGCGCACCCAGCGCAGCCGCGATCATCTGACTGCCCAGGCACACGCCCAGCGTCGGACGATCAGCTTCCAGCCGCGCGGAAAGCTTGTCGATCTGCATGGGAATCCAGGGATGAATGTCCTGCTCATACACTCCCATGGGTCCCCCCATCATGATCAGCAGGTCAGGTGTGCACAGGTCGACCCCTTCAAATGCGGGGTCTGCCACATCGACACGCTCGATCCGATATCCCGCTGCTTCGATCGGAGCGAGATAGCCTGCTGCGCCCTCGCGCGGAACATGACGGACAATCAAGGCGGTCTTCATTACTGAGCATGGTGCTAGACAATGTGAAACGCGACCGCCACCCCATGCTTTCTTGATGTGACACAAAAAGCGCTATCCCCGACCATGTCCGCGCGATGATCGACGGACGCGGGGTTGCACGCGCTGCGGGGCAATTAACTTTCAGCACCTAAACAGGGCCTTGCTGTCCATTATGCGAAAAGCCGTGCTAGACACGTCTTCATGTCCGCAACAATCGCCGGAAAAGCTGCAATGCCGCCAAAGGATGCCTTCGCTTCATGACGGCCATTCAGCCGCTTTATTCGATCGCCGGTCTGCTGGTCGGGTTGCTTGTCGGCATCACGGGTGTCGGCGGCGGCTCGCTGATGACACCGCTGCTGATCCTCGCCTTCAACTTCCACCCTTCCGTCGCAGTCGGCACGGACCTGCTATATGCGTCGGTCACGAAATCGGTCGGCAGCGCCGTCCATGGCTGGAGCGGATCGATCGACTGGCGGATTCTCGGCCGCCTGGCGCTGGGCAGCACGCCTGCCGCGATCATCTGCCTCATCATCCTCGCGCGGATGGGCCATCCCTCGGCAGAAGCATCCTCGCTCATCAAATCCGTGCTTGGCGTCACACTGCTGTTCACCGCCATCGCGATCTTCTTTCGCGAACGGTTGCACCACTGGGCGGAACGCCGCCGCATCCGCCGTGGCAGGGCGATACGGAACACCGGCGCCCTCACCATATTGCTCGGCGCGGTGCTGGGCGTCGCGGTGTCGCTGTCATCGGTCGGCGCGGGCGCGATCGGCGCGACCGTACTGCTGATGCTCTATCCCTCGCTCAGCCTTCACCGCATCGTCGGCACCGACATTGCCCATGCCGTTCCACTGACGCTGATCGGCGGCATCGGCCACTGGTATCTGGGCACGGTGGACGTATCGCTGCTCGCATCGCTGCTGGCCGGCTCGATCCCGGGCATCATCATCGGCAGCCTGCTCGCGCCGCGCGTGAAGGAGCATTGGCTGCGCCCCGTGATCGCGGTCACGCTGGCACTGGTGGGCTTCACGCTGCTGCGATGACATGATCCTGCCTCCGTTCGTTTCCCGCGAAATCGACAAACGAACGGAGGGCAACGGGGCTTACGGCTCCAGCACGTCAAAGCTCAGCGCCTGCAGCATCGGCGTTGCTTCCGGCGCCAGCAGCACCCGCCCCTTGATGCGCCCGTGCGTGCATGCCCACGTAAAGCTGCCACCCAGCGCGCTTTCCGCCTGCACCGGTTCGGATGCCGCACAATCGCCGACGACTGCCTTCACGTCCGCCAGCTTCGCTTTCCAATGGGCAGCATCGCGATCCATCAGAAAATTCAACGCCAGCTTGCCGTCCGCCACCGTCACATTGCCGGCCTGCCAGATGTCCTTTGCCGTGGCGTAGCCTTCCGTCAGCGTCGCGCCGACAGGCTCCTCGCGATCCGGAATCAGGTTCGCGGCCTTCAACGTCAACGCCGCCTTGAACGCTGGATTGGCAGGCCCGGCATAGGTGCGGTTCGTGAACACGAATACGCCCACACCCTTGTCCGGCATCAGCGTGACGTTCGATCCATAACCGGGATAGCCGCCCCCATGCGTCAGCACGCGGCCCAGGTCGCAGTCTTCGATCACACGCCAGCCCATGCCATAGGCGCGCGCCTGCCTGCATGGCGCGCCACCCACTTCGGCCGGGCGCATTCCCGCGCCGACGAAGTTCGAACCCTGCACGATCTCGCGCACGGTTGCGCGCTTCACCGGGCCGGTGTCCGCGTCATCGCGGGGCGGCCAGGCGGACAGCAGGAACGCCACCCATTTCGCATAGTCGGCAGCGCTCGTCTGGAGGCCGCCCATCGCGCCGAATGCGCCGTCCGCCATGTCCGGTTCGCGCACCCAGCTATTATCCTGCCAGCGATAGCCGATCGCCCGCCGCTCCGCCGGTGATTTTGCGATGTCATAGCCGGTCGACGTCATGCCCAGCGGCGTCAGGATCGTGTCGCGGATATAATCCTGAAAACGTTTGCCGGAGGTATTGGTGACGATCCGGCCCAGCGTCGCATAGCCCAGATTGGAATATTCCATGCGGCTGCCCGGCGCCTGCGCAAACGGCACGCCTGCCTTCAACAGGGCGCTGAAGTCCTTCTCCGGCAACGGCTGGTGCCGGTCGCCCCAAGGGTCGTCGGTCACATAGCCTGCAACATGGTTGAGCAGGTCGCGCACCGTGATCTTGCGGCTGTCCTTCGTCGGATATTTCCAGCCGCGCATTTCCGGCACATAGGTTTCGGCCGGCGCATCAAGCAACAGCTTGCCGTCGTCGCGCAGTTTCAGGATCGCCAGCGCCGTGAAGGCCTTGCTCATGGATGCGATGCGAAACAGCGAGTCTGCCGTCACTGGCTGCGGCGCGCCGCCCGGATCCTGGACGCCAAAGCCCTTTACCGCGACAAGCCGTCCGTCCTGCACGATGCCATAGATCAGGCCGGGTACATGCGCGTCCAGCCGCCATTCCTCGAACATGCGATCGATCTTGTCGCGCGTGGCCTGATCCGGTTCGGCCGCCCATGACGCCGCCGGTGTGATCGCCATTCCAGCGATGCTGGCCCACACCGCGATCCGCTTCTTCATATATGCTACCCCTTATGGTTTGCGCCCTTATTCGTACGATCGCGCAGGCAGGCAAGAGCCTATGCACGGCCGGCCTGCACCAGCCGCCATCCGCGCCACAATCCCCAGAAACCGATCCCGCTCCAGATGGCGTTCACCACCATCGACGGGATGGCGCCGTGCCACCAGGTGTTCACCACGAAGCAGGCAGCGCCGACGGCATTCATCCACTGAAACGGCGGCGCCGTGCCGCGCATCCGCCCCATCGACACCAGCATATACGCTGTCAGCATCAACACCGCCCCGGTCCAGCCGATGATCTCCACAACCAGCGCCATCTGCACGCTCCAAAGAAAAAGGGTCCCTCCCGTCACCGGGAGAGACCCTTCTAAAGACGATTATCGCCCTGTCAGGCCGCCAGCTTCCGCAGCACATATTGCAGAATGCCACCGTTCAGGAAGTAATCCAGCTCGTTCACGGTATCGATGCGGCAACGCGCCTGGAAGGTGAAGGTTGTGCCGTCGGCGCGCGTCACGGTCACATCCACGTCCTGGCGCGGCTTCAGGCCGGCCACATCGGTGATCGTGAACGTCTCGTCGCCGGTCAGGGCCAGCGTGTCCTTGTTCTCGCCGTCCTTGAACTGCAGCGGCAACACACCCATGCCGACCAGGTTGGAACGGTGGATACGCTCGAAGCTCTCCACGATCACCGCACGCACGCCCAGCAGGTTGGTACCCTTGGCCGCCCAGTCGCGCGAGGAGCCGGTGCCATATTCCTTGCCGCCGATCACGACCAGCGGCGTGCCGTCGGCCTTGTGGCGCATCGCCGCGTCGTAGATCGGCATGACTTCGCCCTTGTAGCTGGTCATGCCGCCTTCCACGCCGTCCAGCATCAGGTTCTTGATGCGGATGTTGGCAAAGGTGCCGCGCATCATCACTTCATGATGGCCACGGCGCGCGCCGTAGCTGTTGAAGTCCGCCTGGCTGACCTGACGCTCCAGCAGCCACTTGCCGGCAGGCGAGGTCGCCTTGATGTTGCCGGCGGGCGAGATGTGGTCGGTCGTGATCGAATCGCCGAATATGGCGAGCGGTTTCGCCGCGATGATGTCGGCCACCGGTGCGGGCGTCATGCCCATCCCTTCGAAATAGGGCGGATTGGCGACATAGGTGGAACCCGCACGCCACTGATATGTGTCGCTGCCGGTCACGTCGATCGCCTGCCAGTGCGCGTCGCCCTTGTACACGTTCGCGTAGCGCGCCTGGTACATCTGGCGGTCCATGCAGCCGGCGATGGTGGTCGCGATTTCGTCGTTGGTCGGCCAGATGTCCTTCAGGAACACGGCCTGCCCATCCGTGCCGGTGCCAATCGGGGTCGTGATGAAATCCTCGATCACCGTGCCCTTGAGCGCATAGGCGACCACCAGCGGCGGCGACGCGAGGAAGTTCGCCCGCACGTCCGGCGACACACGCCCCTCAAAGTTGCGGTTACCGGAGATCACTGCAGCGGCCACCAGGCCATTTTCGTTGATCGCCTTGCTGATCGGTTCCGCCAGCGGCCCGGAATTGCCGATGCAGGTCGTGCAGCCATAGCCGACCAGATTGAAGCCGATGGCGTCGAGGTGCGGCTGCAGCCCCGCCTTGTTCAGATAGTCGGTGACGACCTGCGACCCCGGCGCGAGCGAGGTCTTGACCCACGGCTTGGGCTTCAGGCCCAGCTCGTTCGCCTTCTTCGCGACGAGGCCGGCGGCGATGAGCACGCTCGGGTTCGACGTGTTGGTACAGCTGGTGATCGCCGCGATGGTGACGTCGCCGTCGCCAATGTCGAAATCCTTGCCCTCCACCGGAACGCGCGCCTGCGCCTTCTTGTAGGTGTTGACCATGTCCGCATTGAACACGTCATCGACATCCGGCAGCGCCACGCGATCCTGCGGGCGCTTCGGGCCGGCAAGGCTGGTGACAACCGTGCCCAGGTCCAGTTCGAGCGTGTCGGTGAAAATCGGGTCGGCCGCCGCCGGATCGATCCAGAACCCCTGCGCCTTCGCATAGGCTTCGACCAGTGCGATATTCTCGTCGGTACGCCCGGTCAGGCGCATATAGTCCAACGTCTTGTTGTCGATGCCAAAGAAGCCGCAGGTCGCACCATATTCCGGCGCCATATTGGCAAGCGTCGCGCGATCGGCGAGCGACAGGGTGGCAAGGCCGGGGCCGAAATATTCGACGAAGCGGCCGACGACGCCGCGCGCGCGCAACATCTGGGTGCAGGTCAGCACCAGGTCGGTGGCGGTCACACCTTCCTTCAGCGTACCGGTAAATTTGAAGCCGACGACTTCGGGGATCAGCATCGATACCGGCTGCCCCAGCATCGCCGCCTCCGCCTCGATGCCGCCCACGCCCCAGCCGAGCACGCCCAGGCCATTGATCATCGTCGTATGGCTGTCCGTGCCGACGCAGGTATCGGGATAGGCGACGGTCACGCCATCCGCATCGACCGACGACCAGACGCCCTGCGCGATATTCTCCAGATTGACCTGATGGCAGATGCCGGTGCCCGGCGGCACGGCGTAGAAGTTGGACAGGCTCTTGCTGCCCCACTTCAGGAAGTCATAACGCTCCATGTTACGCTGATATTCGATTTCCATATTGTCCTGGAACGCCTTGGGCGTGCCGAACTCGTCGACCATGACCGAGTGGTCTATGACGAGGTGGACGGGAACCTGCGGATTGATCTTGCTGGCGTCGGCGCCCAGTGCGTTCATCGCGTCGCGCATGGCGGCCAGATCGACGACGCAGGGAACGCCGGTGAAGTCCTGCAACAGCACGCGGGCGGGGCGATACTGGATTTCGCGCTCGGACTTGCCCTTGTCCTGCTGCCAGTCGACCACCGCCTGCACGTCCTCGACCGTCACGGTCACGCCGTCCTCGAAACGGAGCAGGTTTTCCAGCAGCACTTTCATGGAGAAGGGAAGTCGGGAAACGTCGCCCAGCTTTGCCGCCGCCTTCTTCAGGCTGTAATAGGCAATGTCCTTGCCACCCACGCTCAGTGTGTCGCGGGTGCCCAGCGTGTCCTGTCCAACGGCGGTCATAAGTCGTGCTTCTCCTCCATACGGCCCGCCAGGGCTGCGGTGGGAGAGACGCGGGTGGCGGCGACCGGCAGAGTTTCCTCAGACATCAGGAGCGTGTTCGCTCTCTTCTGTCGCCGCGCCAAGCCCCTCACTCCGACGGTCAAGGCGGGTGAATCCCGTTGCGTCGCGCCATAGCGGAACCGGCCGGGGAGTCAAAGGCCCGAGAGGGATTAGGACCGGACGGTTTTCAGGATGCGACGTCGTCCTGCAGGGGAAGGGAGAAGATATGATTAACGAAAATCCGGCCCATGATCGCCCCCATCCCGTTCACCCACTCATCGATGATTCTGCTGCGCCCAACAGGCCGCTGGCCCGCTGGGGAATTTTTACGGCGGCGATTCTGACCCATGGATATTTTCCCACGTCTGCGCGTTTTGTCGGTGAAAGGGGTTCCCCGTCATGGATGTCTTGAGCACTTTTTGCGCCGGGCGAGAGTTCAACCCGGCAACCCGCGGCTATGCCATTCTCTACCGGGCGTCAGAGGTGAACCATTGCCCCGGTTGCGGCCGCAGCAACTGGCTCGTTGGTCGATCGACCGCGCAATGCGCCTTCTGCGACACGGCCCTGCCATTGGACAATCATTCTCGGGTTCTCGCCGCCTGAACACGCCGGCATAGACCGGAACAAAAGGTGAAAATTCGCTAGACATGACCATGCGAATAAGACAGCGTGATTTTGTCCGAACCGGAGGGAAACCGTGAAGTCCGATTCGGATGCTTTGCGGGGAAGTTAGCGCCAGACTTTGCGCCACTCATGTGGCTTCCACGCAAAACGCGGGGATTATTCCTCCATTTTGGAGGCAAGCCTCTGCGACGATGGACGGCAAGTCACGCATAATCGCGTGAACAAAAGCGGCACGAGAAGGTCCAGTATGATGGAAAATGGCGCGTCTCCCTTGCCTTTTCGTTCTGGCAATGCCGCATTCGGCTGTCTGGACATGCGCCCATCTGCCCTCATCGTGGCCGATGGCCCGGAGGCCTGGCGGCTCTCGCGCCTCGTCAAGCGAAGCGGCGCGCGTCTGCTGGGTGTCCTAAAACCGGAAGGCGCAGCCGAAAGGCTGGACCTGATGGTCGATATGGGGCTGACTGTCGTTCATTGCTCCCGACCATCCGCAGCGCTGGATGATCTGCTGGCACGGCTCGATATGCTGGCGGATATTCGCGAGACACGGCTGCTGGCGATCACGACATTGGAAAGCGTCGATCGTGCGCATGGGATCATCACGTCGGATAGCGCCCAATTGCTGTGCCATCCTTCCGATGCGGAACTGGCCGATGCGATCGCATGGGCCGCGCGCCCGCGGGAAGCGCTCCCACTCCTGCAGGACAGTACCGCGCACCCCGCCGACGAACCGGAAGCGACGCGGCTGCTGCGAGAGGAAGTCCGCCGCCTGACGCATCTTCTTGAAGGGTTTCTGGGCGTCCAGACCATGTCGGCGATCCCCCCGCAGGCCGAGCCGGTCAAGCAGCCGGTAGCCGTCTCATTGTCGCCAGCGCAGCTGCGGGAAATGCTGCGCATCAGGCGCATGCGCGATCATTTCCTGCCGTCGGATCTGTTCGCTGACCCCGCTTGGGACATGCTGCTCGATCTGATGGCCGCACGCCTCGGCAAGGAACGGGTGTCGGTATCCAGCCTGTGCATCGCTGCCGCCGTCCCGCCGACAACGGCGCTGCGCTGGATACGCCTTCTTACCGAGCGGGGCATCCTGATACGGGAAGCCGACCCTGCAGATGGACGCCGCATCTTCATCGCGCTGTCCGACGCCGCGGCCGAAGCGATCACGCGTTGGTACGGCGCCGTCCAGTCGTCGCTGGGCGCAATACGCCCCGGACGCAGTGAGTGAAACGCAACGCTTGACCCTTCAGCGCTTTCCGCTAGAGAGCGCATCCCGGTCTCCGGGCGATTAGCTCAGTTGGTAGAGCGCCTCGTTTACACCGAGGATGTCGGCAGTTCGAGCCTGTCATCGCCCACCATTCCCCTTTATCGGCTGTTGCGTCACAGTTCGGCAACGCAGCGTTGGGGCCTTTTCCCTTCACACTGTGCGCGTCGCCTTCTATGCGCGGCGCATGGACACAGATCCTATCCCTGCCCCTGAACGCCCGCTTGGGCCAGCTTTGCTGCGCGGACTGCGCGGACGGTGCCCCGCCTGCGGGGAAAGCCATTTGTTCACGCGTTTCCTGAAGCCGGTGCCGGCGTGCACGGCCTGCGGCCAGTCATGGGAAGCGCAGCGTGCGGATGACCTGCCTGCCTATATCGTCGTGCTGCTGCTCGGGCACATCATCGTGCCGATCATGATAGAGGTGAACACTGCCTTTTCGGTGCCGATGGCGGTTCAACTGGTGCTGTGGCCCGGCCTTGCCGTAGTCCTGGCGCTGCTGCTCATTCAGCCGACAAAGGGCGCGGTCATCGGGCTGCAATGGAGCCGGCGGCTCCACGGCTTCGCGGCCCCAAACTAAAAAGGGCCGATAGTTCGGCCCTTCCTGTATCTGTTCCCAGTATCTGCGGGATATTCAGCGGCCCAGCAGCCGCGACAGAAATCCCGGTTTCTTCGCCCACACAGTGATGCCGCGCTTTTCCGCCGTGCGCTGCATTTCGCGCGCGAATGAACCGATCTGAATATCATCCATGGCGATAATCACGTCACGAAAAACGCCTTGCTGCATGTCGGTATGGGATTCGGCGACCTGCAATTTGAACACGCATCCGTTCGATCCGACCTGACGTTTCCAACCGGCAAGCGATCCCGCGAGAAATTCCGAAGCCATGTCGTTCCCCGATGCTTGGCGTGGCCATTCGTCGGCCAGAGCCCTCGGTCCAGCTCTTTCCAGTTTCGCCTTTAGAAGTCGTTAACAGCCGACCTGCCGCTCTCTCGAACTGACCGTGCGCGCTACGAGGCCGAAATATTGCGTCAAACGGACAGGTGTGTTTTCCGCCGGACGCGGAAATATTTCGGCTCAGGCGGCGAGCATCGCGACCAGTTGATTGTTGGTCAGCAGCTGATCGAAAAGGATGCCGAAACGCTTGCCGCGGACCCACGCCACACGGGCGCCGATCGAACGGCCTTCCCATTCCAGCGCCAGCTTTTCCCGGTGATTCACCAGTTCGGTGGCATGCAGCCGCGCGCCCTTGTTGGAGATATCCAGGATGTGCGCACGCACAGGGCCGCCTTCGCGAATCACGGACACGGGCAGGAATACCTTCAGGCGCCGTTCGCGCCGGGCTTCCTGATTCGTGTTCATCAATGCCGCCAGTCCCACGACTGAAACCCTTCTCCACAAGCTGAAGGCCGCGATGGCTTCCAGAGCCGCGCTATGCGCCGCCAATTATTGCGAAACCGTTATTTCCGGCGGATTTCGGTATTATTTCATGGCTGACGAACAATGAACTGCACCTGGTCGATCACGCGGCCTGTTGGATCGACAAGCGCCAGCCGATGCACGCCCGGTCCCGCCAAAAGCTGCGGGCGGGAAGAGGCTTCCCCCACATCGCGCCTGTCCAGCAGCAGCCGATGCCCGGCCACCATACCCGTCACGTCCGTACCCAGCCGCTGCCTGTCGATCGGGATGTCGGGGTCCAGCGCATAGACGCTGCCGGACACAGGATTGACGATACGCGGCCGTCGGGCGCTCTCCGGCGCCAGCGCCTGCACTGCCTGTCCCGTGCCGGCGATGAACCATTCCTGCCGCGCCGGTTCGATGCTGTTTTGAAAGGCGACACGCCGCTGCTCGATCCCTGGCGGCTGTTGCGGTGCGCGGCCGGGCGCGTCGCGATGCAGCGCCATCATCACGTCGCGCCAGACCGGTGCGGCCCCGCTTGTGCCGGACACGGCGCGCATCGAATCCCCTTCCAGATTGCCGACCCACACGGCGACAGTGAAGCGATCAGAGTAACCCACGCACCAGTTGTCGCGCATCGCCTTGGACGTTCCGGTCTTGGCCGCCGCCCAGAACGGCAGGCGCAGCGCTGAATCCACGCCGAATGTGCGCGTACGGGCCGATGCGTCGGACAGGATATCGGAAATGATCCACGCCGCCTGCGGGCCGATCACCGCGCGCGGCTCCCCTTTCGCATCCCCTTCCCGGATGCGCAGCGGCGACCAGCGCCCGCCATTGGCCAGCGTGCGATAGGCATTGGCCTGCTCCAGCAGCGTCACTTCCGCAGATCCCAGCGCCAGGCTGAAGCCATAGAAGCCGCCATCCTCGATCAGTCCGTGATAGCCCAGATCCCACAACCGATCACGAAACGGCTCCACCCCGTCCAGCACCAGCGCGCGCACGGCAGGGACATTGAGCGATCCGGCCAGCGCGCTGCGCACCGACACCGGCCCCTTGAAGCTACGGTCGTAATTCTGCGGCACATAAAGGCCCGACGCCGTGTCCAGTTGCACCGGCGAGTCATCCAGGATCGACGCCGCCGTCAGCCATCCCCGCTCCATCACCTGCGCATAGAGGAAGGGCTTGAGCGTCGACCCCGCCTGCCGATAGGCGTCGGCCCCGTCGACCGAAGGCGCGGTCGATTTGAGGCCCACGCCGCCGACATAGGCGAGCACGTCGCCGGTCGCATTGTCGATCACCACCACCGCGCCGTCCCGCGCCCGGTTCGGCCCCAGTCCCTGCAACTGCCGCCGCAGCGCCTGCGCCGCGATCCGCTGAATATTGGCGTCCAGCGTCGTGGTGACGCGCATCCCCGGCTTCGTCAGCAGCTTCGCCGCCAGATGCGGCGCAAGGCCGGGATCGAGCGACCGCGCGCGCGCTGCCGACAGCATCGATCCCGCCGCCATGCGCAGCCCGGCACAGTCCTTTTCTGCACCCAGCCGGCATGCCCGTCGCGCCACGCGATCGGGTGACGCCGCCGGATCGGGCAGCAGCGCCGCCAACAGCAGAGCGTCACGCCGCGACAACGCATCCGGCCGCTTGCCCAGCAGCGACAGCGCCGCAGCGCCCACGCCCTGCGCCTCACCCCGGAACGGCGCGAGGTTCAGATATCCGGCCAGTATCTGATCCTTGCTCCAGTCGGATTCGAGCGCCCAGGCGGCGCGCATCTGCCGCAGCTTCTCCCACCAGCTCCGCGCGCCCGGCCGCGCCAGTTCGGGCGCCAGGAACGCCGCGACCTGCATCGACAGCGTCGACGCGCCGCGCGCGCGCCCGCCCGTCAGCCGCGCCTTCACCGCGCCCGCCAGCGCCGTCCAGTCGACACCCTTATGATAGCGGAAACGCCGGTCCTCCGCCGCAATCACCGTCTGCGCCAGCACCGGACTGATCTGGTCCAGCGGCGCCCACGCCAGCCGCCGCGCCTTGAAATCCACGCGCTCGCTGTCGATCAGCCGGCCGTCACGATCGTACAGCCACGCCTCGCTTGGCTTCCACCCGTCCACAACCGATTGATAAGACGGCATTGCCGGAGGCCGCGTAAGCGCATGAAGCGCAACAACCACGATCAGGATCGTGGCGGCGGCGGCCCAGCCAAGAAACTTTGGCGGCGGAAGTTTCAGTACCAACACAACCCCGTTCGCCCTGAGCTTGTCGAAGGGCTGCTCTTCTTAAGACCAGGACTGTCCTTCGACAGGCTCGGGACGAACGGAGGGTGGGCTTGATGACACATCTCACCGCCCCCACACCGTCACCGGCGCATTGGGCACCTGCGCGCGGATCTCCGGCGAATACATCGCCTCCACCCGGCTCGGCGGCAGCGAGAAGCGCCCCGGATTATTG
>Ga0209066_10000524_pt1 | contig 55272 bp, 52 predicted proteins | sample All_14_2_FD_187198 | JGI IMG/M metagenome (GOLD analysis project Ga0209066, IMG submission 187198) | Freshwater microbial communities in response to fracking from Pennsylvania, USA - Allegheny Zone_MetaG_DW_15 (SPAdes) (version 2) ...
CGGGCACCGAGGTCATCGGGTGCGAGAACTTGCCCGCGATGATGGCCACGATCTCGTTGGCGACGGCCTGGGCCTCGAGCGCCTCCAGGTAGTGCGCGGTGGCGATGAGGTCGAGCTCCGGCGGAAGGGCGTAGCCGGGGTGGTCCCAGTAGTGGTTACTGAAGATCGAGAGCTGGCCGTTCTCAGCGAACGCCTTGAGGCGGTTGGCCACAGCGCCGAAGTCGGTCACGCGGGTGCCGGCGGCCTGCGCGAGCGCGTAGGTGTCAGCGATGTCCGCGTTCAGGGCGTTGATCGGGCTGACATAGTCGAGCGCCGTCAGCTGGTAGAACCACAGGATGTGGCTGTGCAGGAACTGGGCAGCCTCGAGCAGGTTACGGACCAGCCGGCCGCCTTCGGGGATCTGGATCCCGAGTGCGTTCTCGGTGGCCTGCGCCGACGCGTGGCTGTGGGAGATCGGGCAGACGCCGCAGATGCGCTGCGTGACGTAGAACGCGTCTTCCGGACTCCGGTCCATCAGCACGGTCTCCATGCCGCGGTACAGCGTACCCGAGGACCAGGCGTCGACGACCTTGCCGTCTTTGACCTCGACCTCGACGCGCAGGTGACCTTCGATTCGGGTTACCGGGTCGATAACGGTGCGTGCCACTACTTATCGCCTCCCTTCGCCATCCGCTTGCGGTCGTACGCCTTCATGTCCTCCATGGGAGGACCGTCGCCGATGCGGCCGGCGGCCTTCATGCCGAGGCCGTGCGCGACGAGAGCGGCCGCTGCCACGCCGCCCACGACAGCACCCACGCTGCCGGGCTGGACGTTGCCGAGCGAGCCGCCCATCTGCATGCTGGAGAGACGCTTGAAGAACGGGGCGTTGTTGTCGACCCAGTTCAGGCCGCCGCAGCCGATGCACGGAGCGCCGGAGTTGACGCACCAGCTGACCGAGCGGTTCCAGCGGGTGACGGGGCACTGCGTGTAGGTCTGCGGACCCTTGCAGCCGACCTTGTAGAGGCAGTAGCCCATGGCCTCTTCTTCGCTACCGAACTCGGTCACGAAGTTGCCGTTCTCGAACTGGCCGCGACGCGGGCAGTTGTCGTGGATCGTCGAGCCCACGATGTACTCGGGGTAGAGAAGCGAGACATCGGCGTCACGATAGGTGTCGTGATACTTCTTCTCGAGCAGCGCGGTCTTCTCCAGGAACGCCGCGGGATCGTCACCGGCAACGAGCAGCCACTGGACGACCATGGCGACGACCCACTCGGGGCTCGTCGGACAGCAGGGGAGGTTGACCACCGGGGTGGTCACCTTGACGCTGTCCAGGAACGACTGGACGCCGATGCCGCCAGCGGGATTGGGATGAGCATAGACCCATCCGCCGTCCACCGCGCACGCGCCCACGGCGATGACCGCCTGGGCGCCCGCCGCGGCCTTCTCGAGGATGGAGATCCCCGTGTGGCCGTTGACGAGCAGCGTGTTGCCGTCCTCGCCCATCATCGCGGAGCCTTCGTAGATGAGCAGGTAGTTGCCGGCCTCGATGGTGTCCTCGATGTTCTTCTCGGCGAACTCACCTGAAGCGGCCATGATCGTCTCGAAGTAGTTGAGTGAGAGCAGTTCGAGGACGATCGTGGCGACGTCGGGCGTGTCGACCTGAGCCATCGACTCCGTGCAACCGGTGCACGAACCGCCGTTGAGCCAGAGCGCGGGCTTGAGCTTCGCGCCCTTCTCGACGGCGGCGGCGATCTGCGGAGCGGCAGCCTCGGACAGTCCGAGGGTCGCGGCGACGTAGCCGCAGTACTTCATGAAATCGCGGCGGCTGACACCGCGTACCGCAAGCAGGTCGTAAATCGCACCGTGCGCCTCTTGCGCCATGCCATACACCTCCTTGGTGTTGGAACGTAGCCTACAGTGCGGTCGAAACTGTGTGGCCGGGCACTATGCCCGGCGTGCGCGTGTCCCTCCTCCCTCCCTTCGCGCGCAGCAAGACGGTAGCCCACGACGCGGACTGATCTGTGCACAGGTGTGCACGGAGTCCTCCGCGAGGCCTTCTGGAGTGGAGTGTGGGGTGCGGTCGAAGTATCGTGAGGCGCTTTGCACGCGCACCCCCGAATCGCCGGCAACCCCGAAGCGTTGTATAGAAACGCCCGTACCCTGCATGCGTCCTGTTCCCCTTACCGAACCGCGCAGGACATCCAACATAGGATACATGTACCCGTGCGGCCGCGTCCATGCATCGAGAGGGTGTGATATGGGGCACGTGTGTATGGCGAGCGCCTATGATCTTTCGACCAGGCAGGCAGGAATCCGCCTTGATCCGTCAAATAGTCCATGCGGGGGCGGTTCTCGAGAGGTGGGCGATTCCGTGGCACATGCTGCCAATGGGCTGGTGATGGATCTTCGGGGGGTCACGCCATCGGTGCGTCGGCCGCTCGTGTTCGCTGTCGTCGACAAGATGGTGGATGTCGAATGCGACGATAGCATGGTCGTGATCTGCGACCACGACCCGTCCGGTCTCGGCTATCAGCTCGATCTCAGGCGCGAGTCGCGCGGGCTGTTCGAGTTCGACTGCGACCAGCGCCTCGACGGCGCATGGGTCGCGCTTATCCGTCGCCGACTGCGCTAGAGCAGTCTCGGCAGCAGGTCTGCCAGGTCGTCGAGGTCTCCGCTGAAGTCCGCCGCCACGCCATCGTGTGCACCCACGTAGAAGGTGCGCATGCCGATGTCGGAGGCGGGCATGTCGAGCGCCCTGTCATCGCCCACCATGAGGCACAGGGCGGGAGCGGTCTCGAGCAAGCCCGCCGTCTGCCTGAAGTACGACGGACTCGGCTTGCATGACTCCATCTGCTCGTAGGTCGTGATGACGTCGACCGGGAGGTCCGCCACGCCCGCCCACGTGAGACGGTGGTCGACCGCTACGCGCGGAAAGATCGGGTTGGTGGCGACAGCGACACGGAGCCCCAGATCGAGCGCGGTCTGCACTGCGCGCCGGGCGCCTTTGGCCGGGCGTGCGTCGCCCACGAGCGTGGGGAAGACCTCCGCATAGAAGTCCTCGAAGACCGGCCAGTGTGTTTCGAGGTCGATGCCCGTCCTGTCACGGAGGTCGCTGAAGAACACCTCACGGTTCGTACGGCCCGGATGCGGTTCCGTCATCGCGCCCACCGACGCGTTGAACGCGTGCATGAACGAGGCGCGGTCGGCGGGTTCCGCGAACAGCGGTCGCGTCGCTTCCTCGAGAGCGGCAAGGTAACGGCGCAGGAAGTCGCTGAGATCGAGGTCGAGCAGTGTGCCGTCGAGATCGAACAAGACCGCCTGCATGTGCCTGCCTTCCTTGACCGAGCGTACATCCGGTGGTCGCGGTGCGCCTTCTGGCGTCGGTGCGCCTCGTGGCTTCTGGCCTCGGTGGCTGTGGACGAGCGCATCGCGTAGTGTTTCACTATGTAGCAATTCGTACAAACGTCCGATATGAGTGATATGACGATGCCTGTATCGCGTCCCGCCATAGTATCGCGTCTGCGTCAGGACCCGCTCTTCCGCTCGCTCACGGATGAGGAGCTGGAGTCGCTGGCGTCACTCATGTCGTACCGTGAGTACCCCAAGGGCGCGTTCATCCTCACCAAGAACGATGAGTCCAGCGCCGTCTACATGCTGCTCTCCGGGCGGGTCAAGGTGTCGGTCGCGTCGCCGGAGGGGCGCGAGCTCGCGCTCCATTATCTCGAGGCGCCCGGCTACTTCGGCGATATGGGTGCTGCCGAGGGCGACATGCGTGCCGCCGACGTGATCGCGACCACCGACGTCGAGTTGCTGTTGATCGAGGAGCGCGACCTCGAGCACGTGTTCCGGATCCAGCCGCGCCTGGCGATCACGCTCATCAGCACGCTGTCCGAGCGCCTGCGCGACCTCGTGGTGCGGCTCGAGGGCATGGCGTTCCACGATGCAACGCACCGGGTCATGCGCGTCATGCTCAACGTCGCGACCGCGTCGTACGAGTCTCGTGGCGTGCCGGTCATCGAGGGGCTCACCCACTATGAGATCGCCACGCTCGCGGGCACGTCCCGGGAGACGGCGAGCCGGGTGGTCTCGAACCTGGCCCGTGAGGGCGTGGTGGCCACCAAGGGCCGCAAGATCGTGATCGATCTGTTCGCCCTTCGCGACCTCGTGGAGAAGGACTGACCGGGGTCTGCCCGGATCCTGATGCGCAGGCGTGGCGAGCGGGTATGAATCCCAGTGTCCCGACCGTCCCCCGGAAGGAGCCATCATGAAGGAGTTCACTCTCGAGGAATTGAAGCAGTACGACGGCCAGGACGGGCGGCCGTCCTACGTGGCGTATGACGGCGCCGTGTATGACGTGTCTGACAGTGCGATGTGGGATGAGGGCGACCACATGGGCGCTCACGCCGCAGGCGAGGACCTCACCGAAGCGCACGACGACGCACCGCACGATGTGCACATCGTCGACTTCCCGAAGGTAGGGACGCTGGTCTAACGTAGGCTGAGGACGGCCACGGTCTCGAGGTGGTGTGTCTGCGGGAAGAGGTCCACGGGGACGAACCGGCCGGGCGTGTAGCCCGCCTCCCCGAACCGCTTCACGTCCCGCGCAAGCGTTGCGGGATCGCATGAGACATAGACGATACGATCGATGCGGGCGCCGATGAGCGCCCGCATCGCCTTTTCGGAGATGCCGGCACGTGGTGGATCGATCAGCGCCGCGTCCACATAGCCGAGGTCCGAGAGGGCATACGCCGCATCTCCAGGGATCACATCGGCGTCGAGACCGGCCGAATCGAGGTTGTGACGCAGATCGGCGAGCGCGTATTTTGACGCTTCGACGGCGATGGCTTCGCCGGCATCGCGGGCGATGGGGAGCGTGAACGTGCCGGCGCCGGCATACAGGTCGGCGACGCGCATGGTGCCATCGCACGCGAGTGCTTCGAGTGCGACCTCACGCAGGCGTGTCGCGGCCCCCGTGTTCACCTGGAAGAAACTCGGCGCGGAGATCCGGTACCGATCACCGCCGAGCCGCTCGTTCCAGGCTCCCGGTCCGGACAGCACCTCCACTCCAGCGATCTCGCGCGTGTCCCCGGTGCCGCGGATCATGGTGCGGGTGACCGTGCGAGCACCGGTGGCCTCGGACAACACGCGTGCGGCCAGCGCGCGGGGGAACGGGCCCGGAGCGGTGCGAACGTCGACGGCTATCTCCCCCGCGGAGGACACACGCAGGGCGGCACGCACGATCCGGGTGTCCCCGCGTGTCATCAAGAACCGCAGGGCGCCGGCGAGCGACTTGGGCAGGCGGGCGTGTTTCCCGGCCAACAGCAGGCACGAGTCGACCGCGACGACATCGTTGGTGCCCGCGCGAGAGAAGCCCACGGTGAGCCGACCACCGCGTTCGACCACCGCGAGCTCGATCTTGTTACGGTAGCCGTAGGGCGCGGGCGACTCGATCGCTTCGGACACATCGGGAGCGGCGACACCCCCGATACGTGTGAGGGAGTCGACCAGGGAGCGTCGCTTCTCAGCCACCTGACGTTCGTAGGACACATGCTGCCACTGGCAACCGCCGCACACGCCGAAGTACGGGCATGGCGGTTCCACCCGGTCGGGGGAGGGTTCGTGCAGCTCGAGGATCGACGCCCGGACCCAGCGGCCATGGTCTTCAGTCACCTCGAGCGACACCACGTCGCCCGGGCAGCTGAACGGCACGAACGCGGTGCGTCCGTCAGACAGCCTCGTTACGCCATCCCCGCCGTGTGCTAGGCTCTCTATCGTACTGTGCGTGCGATCCATCCGTGTCCCTTCAGTCTGTTCCATGATAGCCGGAGACCGCTGGTGTGGGGTGTCTGCGGGCGAGAACGTTGATGCTTCGCCGCAGGTCTCGCGGTGGTCTGGCTAGCGAGGAGGTTACGTACAGGTGGCACCGATCCGTGTGCTCATAGTCCATGATGACGCCGTGTTCTTCGAGCGTGCGAAGCAGGGGATCGTAGGCGCGTTCCCCGACGCCCAGATCAACGGCGCGATCTCGGCTCCGCGTGCGCTCGGCATGGCCAAGCAGCAGATGCCGGACGCGATCATCGCCGATGGCGACCTCGAAGGTATGGACGGCTACGCCTTCACCTCAGAGCTCAAGGCCGACCCGACGATCGCCTCAATACCCGTGCTGATCGTCGCCGACGAGCCCTCGGAGGCGAGTGCGCTCAAGGCCCGTCAGGTCGGCGCGGCCGGACATCTGCCAGCGTCGGTGGATATCGGTTCGCTGGTCCAGAAGATCGGCTCTCTCACGCAGACCGCACCGGTGGCGTCCGCCGCGGCAGCGCCGATCCAGCAGCCCGTCGAGCCCCTCGGGGTCCAAGGTCAGCCTGCTGGCGGCCCGGCTCCGGCGCCCGCGCCGCTTCCCGGTTACGGGCAGCCTGCCGCCGAAGGGATGCCCGCTCCGCTGCCCGGCCCGCTTCCGGTCTCGGGCGCGGGGATGCAGGTCCCGCCGCAGATGCCGCAACCTGCGATGGCGGCCGCCGTGCCTGGCGCGGCGCAGCAACCACCGCATGTGGCCGCTCCGTCCGCGATCGGCTCCGCGTCGGCTCCGGACATCCCCCACGTGGACGACCTGCTGCGCCACATGATCGACATTGGCGGATCCGACCTCCATATCACCGTCGGCAGCCCTCCGGGCATCCGCGTCCGCGGTGAGGTGGCACCGGTCGAGGGTGGCAAGGTGCTGACGCCCAAGGATACGCAGGAGATGCTTCTGAGCCTGCTTTCCGAGGAGCAGCGCCGTCGGTTCGAGACAGAGCTCGAACTCGACTTCGCGTACAGCATCCCGGGCCTATCCCGGTTCCGTACGAACATCTTTCAGCAGCGCAACTCCATGGGCGCGGTGTTCCGCGTCATCCCGCTGAAGATCCCCACGCTCGAGGAGCTGCAGCTGCCACGGGTGTGCAAGTTCCTGGCGGAGCGCCCCCGCGGCATGGTGCTCGTGACCGGACCGACAGGCTCCGGCAAGTCGACCACGCTCGCAGCGATGATCGATCACATCAACGCGACGCGTCCCGTGCACATCATCACGCTCGAGGACCCGATCGAGTTCATGCACAAGAACAAGAAGGCGTACGTCAACCAGCGTGAGGTGGGCGAAGATACCCACTCGTTCACTGCGGCGCTCAAGCGCGTGCTGCGTCAGGACCCCGACGTCATCCTCGTCGGCGAGATGCGCGACCTCGAGACGATCTCCGCCGCGCTCACTGCAGCCGAGACCGGACACCTCGTGCTTGCCACGTTGCACACCACCGGTGGTCCTGAGACGGTCGACCGCATCATCGACGTCTTCCCGCCGCACCAGCAGCAGCAGGTGCGTATGCAGCTCTCCACCACCCTCGAGGGCGTGCTGTCGCAGACCTTGCTCCGGTCGACGGACGGACGAAGCCGCGTGATGGCCATGGAGATCATGTTGGGCATCCCGGCGATCAGCAACCTCATCCGTGAGGGGAAGACGCACCAGATGGCGACGATCATCCAGGGTGGAGCGGCCGTGGGCATGCAGACGCTGGACCAGCATCTCAAGACGCTGTTGCAGGCCGGACGCGTCACGTACGAGGAGGCCATCCAGAAGGCGAAGGAGCCGCGCGAGCTCGCCCAGATGCTCGGGCGCAAACTGTAGTCCGCCGGCGAGACACAGCGGACAGGACAGGTGGAGTCAACGCCCCGCCTGCGCTTCGGACACGGAGGAGCCAATGGATACGGTCACGGTGAAGTGGAACGGCAAACGGCGCTTCGTGGGCTGGGACAAGGCCGGTCACGGCGTGGTCATGGACGCGACCGCGCAGTATGGCGGCGACGGAAGCGGTGTGCGCCCTGTGGAGCTGGTGCTGTACGGGCTCGCGGGCTGCACCGCGATGGACGTCATCTCGATCCTGGAGAAGAAGCGGCAGACCGTGCTCGACCTCGAGCTCGTGGTCAATGGCACGCAGCGGACCGACGACCACCCGAAGATCTACGAGCACATCGAGATCGAGTATGTGGTGACCGGTATCGGCGTGAAGCCAGAGGCCGTCGCCCGCGCCATCGAGCTCTCCGAGGAGAAGTACTGCTCGGTGCGCGGGATGTTCGGGCCGCAGGTGGAGGTCGTCACGTCCTTCCGTGTGGTGGAAGCGGAGCTGCGGGGTGAGTAAGACGCGCTCCGGCGTCATCGTGTTGCCGGTCTACAACGAGGCTCCGACCGTGATCGACGTGCTCGACGCGGTGCGTGCTGTCTTCGACGGGCCGGTCGTGGTGGTTGATGACGGCTCGACGGACGGCACGTCGGCGCTCGTATCCGTGCGCCGCGACATCGAGCTCGTCACGCATGCCCAGAACGTCGGCTACGGCGCCTCGCTCATCGACGGCTTCGCGGTGGCGCTCCAGATGGGTGCCGGCGCGGTGGTGACGATGGACTGTGACGGCCAACATGAACCCGCACACATACCGGAGTTCATGGCCGCGCTGGAGGAGTGTGCGATCTGCTCGGGCAGCCGGTACCTGCCGGACAGTCAGGCGGTGGGGGACGCACCGCAGGAGCGGCAGGATGTGAATCGCACCGTGACCGAGGCCATCAACCGCGTGACGGGGTGGTCGCTGACGGACGCCTTCTGCGGCTTCAAGTCGTATCGTGCGGAGGCGCTGGCGCGACTGCGGCTGACCGAGCCGGGGTACGCCATGCCGCTCGAGCTCTGGGCCCGGGCGTACCTCGGGGGTCTGTGCGTTATCGAGCACCCGGTGGAGCGCATCTACTTCGAGGGTGACCGCTCGTTCGGGCAGGACCTTGACGACCCGGAGCGGCGTCTCGCGTACTACATGCATGTCTGGGAGTGCGCGCTGGCACGGGAGGACTGATGGCCGACTTCGTGTGCATCGGGGCCCACCCCGACGACGTGGAGATCGGCATGGGTGGCACGGTGGCCGCGCTTGCCCGCGCCGGTTCCGACGTGCTGATCGTCGATCTCACCGACGGAGAGCCCACCCCCTTCGGCAGCCACGAGACGCGGATGCTCGAAGCGACCGCGTCCGCGAAGGAGCTCGGGTGCCGAAGGGTGACGCTCGGCTTCGCCAACCGGTACCTCGCGGACGACGCAGAGGCGCGTACCGCGGTGGCGGAGGTGCTGCGGGCAGAGCGTCCGCGGGCCCTGTTCGTGCCCTATCCGGAGGACGCCCACCCCGACCACCTTGCCGCGTCACGCATCGCCGAGGCGGCGCGGTTCTATGCGAAGCTCACGAAGACGCGCATGAAGGGCGAGCCGCACTATCCGGCGCGGGTGTACCGGTACATGGCTGTGCATCTGCGGCTGGTCCGCGAGCCGTCGTTCCTCGCAGACATCTCAGACACGCTGGAGGTGAAGCTTGACGCGCTGCGGTGCTACCGCTCGCAGTTCGTGGACAACGTCGCCAACGCCGGTGTCTTCGAGCAGGTCGAGCGCACCGCACGTGCGTACGGCGACCATGCCCGCGTCTACGCCGCAGAGCCTTTCTTCGCGGTGGAGACGCCCGTGGTGCGCGCCGTGACCGATCTTGTGTAGGAGCCGTCCATGAGCGTGCATCAGAGGGTCACGCCGCCTGAGGGTCACGGTGAGGTGCTCTGCGACCCCCCGTATCCCACATGGCACGAGCATCTCGCGGTGAACCGTGCCGCAGTTGCCATGTGGCCTTCGGCGCTCCGGGAGAGGCGGGAGGCCGCTCGCAAGGAGTTCCTCGCATTCGCGCGGGACTACACGTTCGCGCTCGGCATCGACGCGCCGGAGCCCGCTACTGACGCTCCTATCGTGCTGACCGGGCATCAGCCGGAGCTCTATCATCCCGGCGTGTGGGTGAAGGTCTTCTTGCTGCAGCGGCTTGCGGAGGACACGGGGGCCACCGCCGTCGACCTGGTGGTGGATACGGACCGTGCGGGCACGGTGGGTGCGAGGCTGCCCTGGCTCGGATCGCCCGTGGAGGTCCGCACGGTGCCGCTCACGCCGCCGGGAGAGGTCACGTTCGTCCAATCGCCAGTTCCCGACGCCGTGGAGCGCGCGGTCTTCCGCAAGCGCGGGGCCGCGATCCTCGAGCGCCTTCCGGCGCCCGCGCTCTCGCATCACTTCGCGGCGTACTGCGATGCGCTCGACGCTGCCGCCCCGCACGCGGACGACCTCGCTGGCGTGCTCACCGCCGCGCGGCGTGCGTTCGAGGCTCCCGCCGGAAGCGCGTACCTCGAGGCTCCGGTATCGGGTCTTGCGGCGCTGCCAGCCTACCGCTCATGGGCGGCGGAGACGCTTCGTGATGCCGCGCGTTTCCGGGAGGTCATGAACGAGGCTCTGCGGTCGTACCGTGCGCGTACCGGAACGCGCTCCGCGGCCCAGCCGTTCCCGGATCTCGAGCAGCGGGGGGACCGCCTCGAGGCGCCGTTCTGGCTGCTTCGCGCTGGCAAGAGAGAGCGCGTGTGGGTGGACGCCGATGGCAGGATGTACTTCGGCGAAGATGCCGTTCCCGACGCTGCGGGCAGCACTGTCGGCGATCTGGACACGCTCATCGCCGAAGGCGCGGTGCTCGCGCCCAAGGCGGTCACGCTCACGCTGTTCGCCCGGCTGTTCCTCGGCGACTACTTCATCCACGGCACCGGCGGTGGCCGCTACGATCGCGTCACCGATGCGGTGATCCGGGCGTACTACGGCATCGAGCCCCCGCGATTCGCTGTCGCGTCGATGACGCTGCTGCTCCCGCTGGGCGCGCATCTCGTCACGGACGCGGAGATCGCGGCGCTCACCCAGCGCCTCCACCGGCTCGAGCACAATCCCGACGCCATGCTCGACGAGCTCGAGTTCGATGACGACATCGAATACGCCCGTGTGCGGGCGCTTGCCGACCGCAAGGCGCAGCTCGTAGGAGAGATCGCACGTCCGGATGCTGACAGGAAGTCCCTCGGCGCCGAGATCCGTGAGGTGAACACCGCGCTCTCGGCCATGCTGGCGCCCGTGGTGCGCGATGCGCATGAGGCGCTCGCGCACGCGCGTGCCGCCAGGGCGGCGGCCGACGTCCTCACGGACCGCACGTACCCGTACTGTCTCTGGGATCCCCGGGAGGTCGCCGACAAGGTTCGCTAGCGCCTGGCAGCCTGCGGGGGTAGAATGCTCGTCACCCGCTTTGGGCGGGGTACGACCGTCAGAACGAAAGGACCGCCATCATGGGTAAGCCCGTCGTCGATCCCGACCTGTGCACCGCCTGCGGCATCTGCGTTGACGAGTGTCCCACAAGCGCACTTGACCTCGAGGACGTCGCCGTTCTCGCCCGTCCGGATGACTGCACCGAGTGCGGCACATGCGAGGACGTCTGCCCGAACGAGGCGATCAAGCTCCAGTAGCAGGTGGAACGGATAGCGCTGACCGGATGCCGGGCCTGGTGCCCGGCATCCGTGCGTCTAGCCCCGGGGGCCACCGCGATCGTGGATGTAGAAACGCGGCTCCTGCCCCTTGAGCAAGCCGAGGAACCGTCGGTGATGAGCCGCGTATACGACCGCGCCCATCACGAGCGCGAAGATGAAGTCGGGAGAGCGTAGCAGCGCCGCCGCGACGGGGAGCGTCAGCGCGGCCGCGACCTGCCCGGCCATCATGTAGCGCGTGATGGCGATGACGGCGACTCCCACCAGCACGACTGCGATGAAGTACCGCACGTCGTAGGCGAGGAGCGCCCCCGCCCCGGTGGCGAGTCCCTTGCCCGAGCGGTGCAGTCGCTTCTTGATGACCGCCATCACCGCCGAGTAGTTGTGCCCGAGGACCGTGCCAGCCACCGCGGCCATCGGGATGATCGCCCACGACCCGTTTCCACCGGCCATATCGATCCCGACGGGCACGGTGAGCGCACCACCCGCGAGCCACTTGGCGATGCCCACAGGGATGACGCCCTTCAAGACGTCGGCAAGCGCAGCGACCACGAACCACCCCCACGAGCCCGTGGTGCGCCGCACGTTCATCGCCCCGACGTTCCCGGTGCCGTGTGTGGTGATGTCCTCACCGGTGACCGCACGGACGATGAAGTAGGCGCTCGGGATCGAGCCCGCGAGGTAGGAAAGCGCCAGAGCACCCGCTGCCCACATCGCGGTCGCGGCCGGTGTGGGCCCCATCGCGCTCACCGCTCCACCGGGACGACACACTCGATGGCCAGTGGCAGCACCTCGACCTCGAAGCGGTTGCCCACCATCACCTCGCCGTCAACCTGCGCGGGCATGGGCTCATCGGACTCGATCACGACCGAGCGATGGCGCGACATGTGGACGACCCTCATCCCGGTGTGCTTGCCGAGGACCACGAACGGCAGCCGTATCAGTGCCTGTGGGAGCGAGAGTGGGTCGATCAGGCAGACCTCGAGGAGCCCGTCGTCGGGCACCGCGTCGGGCGTGATCTTGAAGCCGCCGCCATAGGTGGCCCCGATCGTCGCGGCCACGATGAGGACCTCGGCTTGCTCGTCAGACTCGTCGTCCCAACGCAAACGCACGTGATGCGGGTAGAGCTCGTTGAGCAGCACGTGTATGAGCGCTGTGAAGTACAGCCACAGTCCCGCGCGCCTGGTGGTCGCCTTGTACTCGACCGCCTTGGCGGTGACGCGTGCGTCGAGTCCCGCCGCGAATGAGTTGTTGAAGTACGTGCCGTTGCACCGTCCGATGTCGAACCGGCGCCGGCGCCCCGAGATCAGGGCCAGTGTCGCCTCGGCGATGTCCTCAGGCACGCCGAGGGTGCGACGGGTGTCGTTCCCGCTGCCTGTGGGGATGAGGCCGAGCGCGGGGCGGTCGCCCTCCGGGCGCGCCATGATCCCGTTCAGCACCTCGTGGACCGTGCCGTCGCCGCCGACGGCCACCAGCAGGTCGTAGCCCTGGGCTTCGCGCGCGAGCTCGGCCGCGTGGCCCATGTGCGTGGTGAGCGTGAGGTCATACTCGGCCGACTGGAGAAGCTGCTCGATGACCGGGACGAGTGGCCCCGTCTCGCCATGCCGGGCCTCGGGGTTGACGATGAGGAGCATGCGGCTTGTGGTCATGTGTGTCGCAATCGCCGTTGTGGGTCCAGGGCGCAAGCATAACGGCCACGAATCAGCTTGGAAACAGGGGAGGGCCTGTGCTACTGTTCTCGAGCGTCCCCGCCCTCTTAGCTCAGGGGATAGAGCGTCTGCCTCCGGAGCAGAAGGTCGTAGGTTCGAATCCTACAGAGGGCGCCAGTCGTACATGCGAAGGGCCGGTCCACTGCGGACCGGCCCTTCTTGCATGCGTGGCAAGAGGAGGTCTAGTGCCCCTCTGCCTTCTCCTTCTGGTACTCGTCGACGAGCCTCTTCTGGATGTCGCCGGGGACCTGCTCGTAGCTGTCGATCGTGAGCGTGTACGAACCGGTGCCGCTGGTGATCGACCGCAGGTGCGGCGAGTAGTGCACGACCTCGGCGTACGGGGCCTGTGCGCGGATCACCTGGACACCCGCCTCCGGCGCGTCCATGCCGAGGATGCGTCCGCGGATCGATGAGATGTCACCCATGACCGCACCGGCGTGCTCGTCAGGCACCTCGATCGTGAGAGTGGCGATCGGCTCGAGGATCACGGGATCGGCCTTCTCGGCCGCGGCGCGGAAGCCGATGCGTGCTGCGGTCTTGAACGCCATCTCGTTCGAGTCGACCGCGTGCATCGAGCCGTCGTAGACGGCGACCTTCACGTCCTGTACGGGGTAGCCCGCGATGGCTCCCGAGGTCATGGTGTCTTGCACGCCCTTGTCGATCGCGACGATGTACGGCTTGGATATCCTTCCGCCGACGATCTCATCGATGAACTCGTAGCCGCCGCCCGGGTTGGGCTCGAGCCGCAGCCAGCAGTCGGCGAACTGGCCGCTTCCGCCGGTCTGCTTCTTGTGGCGGCCCTGTGCCTGCGCGGTCTTGCGGATCGTCTCCCGGTACGGGATCCGGATATCGATGAGTTCCGCTTCGACGTGGAACCGGTCGTGCAGGCGGTTGAGCAGCACGTCGATGGCGGCGTCGCCGTAGGAGGTGATGACCGTCTGGTGGGTCTCCTCATCACGGCGCAGCGTGAGGGACGGGTCTTCATCCACGATGCTCTTCAGGGCCGAGCCAAGCTTGTCCTCATCGGCTTTGGTCTTGGCGACGATGGCGACCGGGTAGAGCGGCTCGGGGAGCGGGAGCGGCGCGAAGGCGATGTCGCCCTTGGCCGAGAGCGTGTCATTGGTGAGCGTGTCCGAGAGCTTCGTGAGGACCGCGATGTCGCCGGCGGGCGCGCCGTCGATGTCGACCGTCTCCTTGCCGATCATCTTGAAGACATGGGTGATGCGCTCCTTCTTGCCTGTGCGGGAGTTCACGAGCTCCTGACCGGGCTTGAGGGTGCCTGAGACGACCTTGACGAAGTTGATGCGTCCGACGTACGGATCCGAGAGCGTCTTGAACACGTGAACGGCGACGTCGCCCTCGACGGAGAAGGGAACCTCGCCGCCATCGACCGTGGTGAGCGGGCCGTGGGCGGTGGGCTCAGGGAAGAATGTCACGATATCGTCCATCAGGTCCTCGACGCCCTGCATCATGGTCGCAGAGCCCACGAACACGGGGATGAAGATCGACTGCGCGATCGCCTTGTCCAGGAGCGTCTCAAGCTCCTCCTGCGAAAGCCTGTCACCGTCGAGGTACTTCATCATGAGGTCGTCGTCGGCCTCGGCGACGAGCTCGCAGAGCTTGTCCCGCGCCGCCTCGGCCGCATCGACCATGTCCGCGGGGATCTCCAGGACCTCTTCGTTGTCGCCCTCATGGTGGTACGCCTTCATGCGGATGATGTCGATCACGCCGCGGAAGTCGGCCTCGGAGCCGAGCGGGATCTGCACCGCGCCGACACGGTGGCCGAACGCGGTATCGAGCGCCGCCATGGCGGCGTCGAAGTCGGCGTGCTCCTTGTCCATGCGGTTGATGAAGACCGCCTTCGCGATGCCCATGTCCGAGGCGAGCTTCCAGAGCTTGCGCGTCTGCACCTGGGGACCGGCGACCGCGTCCACCACGAACAGCGCCATCTCGGCGGCCTCCATACCGGCCACGGCGTCACCGATGAAGTCCGCATAGCCGGGGGTGTCGATGACGTTGATCTTGACGCCGTTGTGCTCGACGGGCGCGAGCGCGAGGTTGAGGGTGATCTTGCGTTTGACCTCCTCAGCCTCGTAGTCGAGGTTGGAGTGTCCTTCCGCAACGCTGCCGAGGCGTTTGGTCTGTCCCGCCATGAAGAGCATCGCCTCGGCGAGCGACGTCTTACCGGCATCTCCATGGCCAAGCAGGACGACGTTGCGGACCTTGTCGGTGCTGGGTGCTCCCATGAGCATCGCCTCCTCGAGCAACACACGGACGGGCCTCGTCAGAGAAAAGGCCGGACCCGTGGTGCCCGTGCGTCGCGGCAGGCGACGACGGCCCGTACAGGGCCCGGTGCACACATCCCGCCTCCGCCCGACAGGCGGCGACGTGATGCTCACGATAGCACATGGAGCGCAGCGAAAAAGCGGCGGTATCGCCTGCTGGCGCAGCGGGAGCACACTGGTAGAATAGAGCGATTCCAACCGTATCCGACGTTCGGCGTACGCGCCGGAAAGGGAGGCCGAATGATCCGGGGAACATCTGTGTGGAGGGTCGCGCTCTTCGGCCTGCTGGCGGCCTTCATGGCGCTGGCGCTCCTGACCTCTGGTTGTTCGTCCGAGCCCGCTGAGACCGGGGCCGCCACTGGCGGCGACGCGGCTCCGTCCGATTCCCAGACCGCCGAAGACGGCGATCCGGCCATCGCGTTCGAGGAGGAAACCATGCATGTCTCTACAGTCGAAGTGACGGGCACCGAGCGTGCCGTCATGGTCACATCCAAGGGCACCATCACGCTCGAGTTCTATCCCGCCGACGCCCCGAACCACGTTGCGAGTTTCATCGAGCTCGCAGACGCCGGGTTCTACGATGGCATCAAGTTCCATCGTGTCATCCCCGGCTTCGTGGCTCAGGGTGGAGACCCGATCACCCGTGACCTCACCCCCGAGCAGGTCATCGCTGGCGCTCCGGGTGTCGGAACGGGCGGCCCCGGCTGGCAGCAGAAGGCCGAGTTCAACTCACGCAAGCACGAGACGGGCACGCTCGCCATGGCGCGTTCGCAGAACCCCGACTCCGCGGGATCGCAGTTCTACATCTGTCTGGCGCCTCAGCCCTCTCTCGATGGTCAGTACACCGTCTTCGGCAAGGTCGTCGAGGGCATGGATGTGGTGACGGCGCTCACCGTGGGGGATACCATCGAATCGGTGACGATCACCCGCTAGGGAGGGCCTGTGGACGAGACGCGGCTGGCTGCTGGAGAGAAGGCATACGAGGCTGGAGACTGGACCGCCGCCGCGCGCGAGTTCCTTGGCGCGACCGCCGGAGAGATCCAGGGGAGCGGCTACGCGTTCCATCGTGCCGGAAACGCATTGATGAAGCTCAAGCGGCTCGACGATGCGTGCTCTGTGTACGAGCGTGCGCTGGCGGACGAGTCGTACGAGGACCGTGCAGCGGTGGCCCGGAACCTCGGCACTGCGCGCATGTCGCTCGGCAGACATGAGGCCGCCGCCGCGGCGTTCAAACGCGCGTTGGAGGAGCCGGCGGACGACAACCGCTACAAGGCGCTGCAGGGCCTTGGCGGTGCGCTCTACGAGCTCGGCCAGACTGAAGAGGCCGCGGAGATGTACCGCCAGGCGGCTATCGAGATGCACAATCCCGACCCGGGCAAGGCGCTCAACAACCTGGGTCTGTGTCAGATGGCCCTCGAGCGCCCGGAGGACGCGGTGCAGTCGTATCAGGCGGCCGTGGACCTTAGGGAGTATCGGGGTCGCGGAAGGGCCGCGGCGAACCTCGGGACGGCGTACGCCGCGCTCGGCATGCATGAGCACGCGGTGAGCGCGTTCGAGCGCGCGCGCGATGAGTTCGGCCACGAGCTCACCGGGCCGGCGGAGGCCGCGTACCGTGCCAGCGTGAGTGCGTGCGCTCCGGTGGAGCGGGTCGACGGGTGGTCGACAGGCGAGATGCCCGCCGTGGTGTCCGCTGACACGACCCGTGCGAAGCTGTTCGACGAGGAGGACGGCGCGGACGACGTGACCGGCTTCTTCGCGCGGACTGACGAGGAGATGAAGGTCGCCGACCGCGAGGCCCGACGCAAGGACCGCTCAGAGCGCCGTGAGCGGAAGCCGTTGTGGGTGTCGCTGCTTGTGTGGGGGGCCGTTGCCGTGCTCGTTGCGGGCGCGATCATCGCGGCCTACATGATGGGGTACGGGTATCCGACGCAGCAGATGACCGTCAATGGAGCGCTGGGCGCCTATCAGGCCGGCGAGGACGTCGGCGACTACTGGGTCGCCGTGCCCGCCTCCGACGTGGACAAGGCGATGTCGGGGCTCCCGCCCACCTGGGAGTCGTACTCGATCGACTCGGTCGAGCGCACCGCACGCGCCTCTACCGCCGAGGTCACCGTCGTCCACGAGCAGGGCGGCCAGATCACCTACCAGTTCGCGCTTGTCCGTGAGGGCGTGGGCTGGAAGATCAACGGCGTCACCACCGCCTTCAACTCGATGGAGGGCGGCATCTGATATCCGTTTCATCGGATTCCACGCGCAGGAGTTATCCTGTGCGGGTCGAACCATTGTCGGAATAGGCTGACGGACCCGTCGGCATGCATGAGAAGGAGCGAACGTGGAACAGAGGACCTACTGCATGATCAAGCCCGATGCCGTGGCGCGCGGCCTGGTCGGCCGCATCGTCGGACGATTCGAGGACGTGGGACTCACGGTCGAGCGCCTGGAGCTCGGAGTGATCACCCCGGAGCAGGCGGCCGCGAACTACGCCGAGCACGAGGGCAAGCCGTTCTACGCGGGCCTCGTCGAGTACATCACATCGGGTCCGGTCGTGAAGATGGTGCTCGCCGGTCCGGACGCCGTGCCGGTGGTGCGCAAGCTCATGGGTGTCACGAACCCCAAGGATGCCGCGCCGGGCACGATCCGTGGCGACTACGGCCTCACGCTCGACGCGAACGTGGTGCACGGGTCGGACTCGCCTGAGAGTGCCGAGCGGGAGATCGCGATCTTCTTCGGCTAAGCCGACAGTCAAGGACGCTCCGGTGGCTACCACCGGAGCGTCTCTCATCGGGGAAGGGGTGTGTGTGGGTAGGTCCGCGTTCGCGGGCGGGGTCCATCCGCCCGGATACAAGGAGAGTACGGCGGGTTCGGCGGTCCAGTGGGCGCCGGTCCCGTCGCGGCTCGTGGTGCCGCTGAGCCAGCATCTTGGCGCGCCATGCGCCGCGCTGGTAGAGAAGGGGGACCGGGTCGAACGGGGCCAGCTGATCGGCGACGTCGACGCGATGGTCTCGGCACCGATACACAGCCCGGTCGCCGGCGTAGTGGCCGAGGTCGGAACCACTCTCACCGCCGGCGGGCAGCGTGTCGCCGCGGTCGTCATCGAGCCCGACGAGGTCCAGGACCTCGACTCGTTCGTAGCGGTGCCCGAAACGGGCGACGACAAGGCGCGGATACGGGCCGCCGGTATCGTGGGGATGGGTGGCGCCACGTTCCCGAGTACGGTGAAGCTGTCACCTCCCAAAGGTATGACGATCGAGACGGTCATCCTGAACGGGTGTGAGTGTGAGCCGTTCCTCACGTGCGACCATCGGCTCATGCTCGAGGAGCCAGATCGTGTGGTCGCCGGCGCCGAGAAGATCCGCGAGATCATCGGGGCGCGTCGTGTGGTGATCGCGCTCGAGGACAACAAGCCCGATGCCGCGGCAGCGCTCCGCGCCATCGCCACCGGGGCGGTCGAGGTGGTCGAGCTTCCCACCCGGTACCCGCAGGGCGCCGAGAAGCAGCTGATCTACGCACTCCTGAAGAAGGAAGTCCCGCACGGCAAGCTGCCCGCCGCCACCGGGGCGCTCGTTCACAACGTGGCCACGGCTGTGGCGATGGTGGATGCGCTCGAGCGTGGCAAGCCGCTGACCGAGCGCATCGTCACGGTGACAGGCGCGGTGGCTCGGCCGGGCAACTACCGTGTGCTCATCGGCACGCTCGTGAGCGACCTGATCGAGTACGCTGGCGGATTCGTCGGCGACGTGGAGCGGGTCATCTCCGGTGGACCGATGACCGGGATGGCGCTCGGCAGCCTCGACGTGCCCATCACGAAGGGCTCGTCCGGTATCGTGGCGCTTCCCAGGGGCGTGGCCGCGCCAGCCATCTCCGACGATCAACCATGCATCCGCTGCGGTCGTTGCCCTGACTCGTGCCCCATGGGACTCGAGCCATACATCCTTGCGACGTTCTCCGGCAAGCGGATGTGGGACGCGGCGGCTGAGCGTCACGTCATCGACTGCATCGAGTGTGGTGTGTGCTCGTACGTATGTCCGACGAACCGGCCGTTGCTGCAGCTCATCCGCGTGGGCAAGTCCGCCGCGATGTCCAAGGGGGTGAAGTGATGAGCGAGGAGATCACCGCACCCGCGCGCACGGTCGGACCGTCGCCGCACATCACGTCGAAGACCACGTGCACCGGCATCATGCTCTGGGTCGTGGCGGCGCTCGCGCCCTCGGCCATATGGGCGATCATCTCCATGGGCCTGGTGGCTGTGCAACTGTTCGCGGTCTCGATCGTCGTGGCGCTCGGCACGGAGTGGGCGTGGAACGCGATCGCGCGCAAGCCGCAGACGCTGCGTGACGGCAGTGCGCTCGTGACCGGCCTGCTTCTGGCGATGAGCCTCCCGCCGCGCACCCCGTGGTGGATGGTCGCGATCGGCGCGTTCATCGCGATCGCACTCGGCAAGCTCATCTTCGGCGGACTCGGCCACAACCTGTTCAACCCCGCGCTCGTGGGCCGTGCGTTCGTCACACTGTCGTGGGGCGGCGTGCTCGCCGGCGTGCAGAACCGTGGCTGGTTCGCGACGCTCGCCGACTTTTCCGCCGAGGGCTTCGACACGATCTCCGGCGCCACGCGCCTGGGCATCGCGGCTTCGGACCGTGCCGCCTCGGGTGCCTACGGTTTCGACCTTGCGGCACAGTATCAGCCCTTGCTTCTCAAGAACCTCGAGGGGTCGCTCGGTGAGATCTCGGCCGCGCTGCTGATCCTGGGTGGACTGGTGCTCATCATCAAGGGCATCATCGACTGGCGTATCCCGGCCGGATACATAGGCACAATGGGTCTGATTTCGTGGGCCTTCGGCTCCGACCCGGTCTTCCACGTGCTTGCCGGCGGCGTGATGCTCGGGGCGTTCTTCATGGCCACCGACTACGTCTCTTCGCCGATGTCGAAAAAGGGCCGGCTCGTGTACGGCGTCGGCTGTGGGCTCTTCAACGCGCTCGGCAGGTTCGTGGGACCGATGCCGGAGTCCACGACGTTCGCGATCCTGTTCATGAACGGCCTTGCGCCGTTGATCGACCGCATGACGCGGCCGCGGGTGTTCGGGGTGGTGAAGACCGATGAAGAACGCGCTTAGGCTCGTGATCCCGGTGTTGGTGACGTGCATCGTCGCGGCAGCTGGGCTTGCCCTCACGTACAAGGTCACGGAGCCCAAGATCGCCGAGCAGGACAGGTTGGCCGAGGAGCGATCGCTGCAAGCGGTGCTTCCGGATGCGACGTTCACGTGCCTGGAGAGTTCGCGCATCCAGGGAGACATCGATGCGGCCGCCGACCCCGTCGACGTGCTGGACACGTTCCACGCCGCGATCGACGGTGAGCATGCCGGATGGGCCGTGAAGGTCTCGTCCCGTGGGTACGGTGGTCCGATGGTCGTGGTTATCGGATTGGATACATCCGGTTCAGTCACGGGCGTTACCATCCTCTCGCACAACGAGACTCCGGGTCTTGGCACGAAGGTGATCACCGATACGTGGTTCCTCGAGCAGTTCCCAACGCTTGAGGCCGGTTTCACCGATGCCGACGTCCGTGGTCTGGATGCGATCAGCGGTACGACGAAGTCATCGAACGGTGTGCGCAACGGCGTCGCCGCCGTCGGACGTGTGTACACCGAGGTGCTGAGCGGACTGGGAGAGGGGGGCTTCGAGTGAGCGAGTGGTTCCGCGTGTTCAAGCAGGGGCTGAGCATCGAGAACCCCTTGACCGTGCTCATGATCGGACTGTGCGCCACCCTCGCGGTGTCCACGCAGTTCCAGAACGCGCTGTTCATGGGCTTCGCGGTCATCTTCGTTCTGACGATGAGCAACGTCCTGGTGTCGGTGTTCAGGCGGCTCATCCCGAGCGAGGTGCGCATCCCGATCTTCATCGTGGTCATCGCCTCGTTCGTGACGATCGTCGACCTCGTGATGAAGGCGTTCGTGCCAAGCGTCTACAGCGTGCTTGGCATCTGGATCCCCCTCATCGTCGTGAACTGCGTGATCCTCGGCCGCGCTGAAGCGTTCGCGTACCAGAACACGGTGGGGCTCTCTGCGGCGGACGGACTCGGCATGGGCATCGGCTACTCGGCGGTGATCGTCTTGCTTGCGCTCATCCGTGAGCTGTTCGGCACCGGCCGGATCGTGTGGTTCGACGGGGTCCTGTTCAGCCTCCCTGCGGGGTATGCTCCGCCGAGTCTGCTCCTGTTGTTCCCCGGGGCGTTCCTGGTGTTCGCGTTCATGATCGTGGGTGCGCGATGGATCAACGAGCGGTTCGAGGCGCGGAAGGAGGCACCGGCATGTCGGCCGTAAGCCAGTTGGCGTTGCTCTTCATCGGCGCCGCACTCATCAACAACATCCTGCTGACACGCTTCATCGGTCTGTGCCCGTTCTTCGGCGTCTCGAGCAATATGGAGACCTCGGTCGGCATGAGCCTTTCGGTCGTGTTCGTCATGGTCATGGCGTCCACCGCGACATGGGTCGTATGGGAGTTCGTGCTCGCACCGCTTGGTGTGGGCGAGTTCCTCTACATCCCCGCATTCATCCTGATCATCGCTTCGCTGGTGCAGTTCGTTGAGATGTATCTGCGCAAGGCGAGCCCGGTGTTGTACCGCGCGATGGGCATCTACCTTCCACTGATCACCACGAACTGCGCGGTGCTGGCGACCGCCACCGAGGCGGCGAAGCCCGGCTTCTTCAAGATGAACCTAGCCATCACCAACAGCGCTGGCGCTCTGTCACTCGGAGAGGCGCTGGTCTATACGCTTGGCGTATCGGTGGGCTTCGGGTTTGCGCTCGTGACCTTCGCCGCGCTCCGTGAGCGCCTCGACCTGGCTCCGGTCTCACGCCTTATGAAGGGCACGCCGATCGCGTTCATCACCGCTGGATTGCTGTCTCTCGCCTATGTCGGTATGTCCGGCTGGTTCGGTCTGTGAGGTAACGACGTGGATCTGATTCTCATACTCAAAGCAGTCGTCGCACTGTCGGTCGTCGGTCTGGTGACGTCGACGATCCTCGCCACCGCGGCGAAGCGCTTCCACGTCGAGGTCGACCCTCGCATCGAGGCGGTGCTGGCGGCACTTCCCGGCTCCAACTGTGGTGCGTGCGGCAACCCGTCGTGTTTCGTGTCCGCTGAGAAGATGGTCGAAGGCGACCTTGCGCCGAACGCCTGTGTCGCGGGCGGGCAGACCACCACCGACGCTGTCGCGGTGATTCTCGGCGCCGACGCGTGCGCGGCCGTGGCGGTGGTATCTGCTCGTCACTGTGGTGGGGGAGACCGTGCAGTGCGGTCGTACGAATACGCCGGCGTGCACTCATGCGCGGCGGCCGCCCGTCTCGCGGGTGGTCCGCTGCTGTGCCCCGCTGGCTGCATCGGCTTCGGCGATTGCGTTCGCGCGTGCCCGTTCGACGCGATCCATCTCGACGAGCGCGGTCTGCCGGTCGTCGACCTGGACAAGTGCACAGGTTGCGGCGTGTGCGTGAAGGAGTGTCCACGCGGGCAGATCTCACTCCTGCAGTTGGTGCCGGAGATGGCGCCCGTGGTCGTGCGCTGCAACGCGCACGACAAGGTGAAGTCACGCAAGCAGGGCTGCTCCGCGTGCTGTATCGCATGCAAGAAGTGCGAGCGTGCGTGTCCGAGCGACGCCATCCACGTGATCGATATGCTCGCTGTCGTCGACTACGACAAGTGCACCGGTTGCGGCGCGTGCGTGGAGGTGTGCCCGCAGAACTGTATCGACCTGTTCGGCCGAGGCGTCGACGCCGTCGCGCTCGACGGTGTCGGCCATGGTTCCGGCGCCGCTTCGATCGACGAGGATGCTATCGCCGAGGCCGCCGGTGCGGGTGCCTGACGATGACCCGTGGCGACCGCCTGCTGATCGCGATGCTGGCATGCCTGGCGCTCCTTGCCTGGCCGCTCGCATCGGCGGTGGCAGGCGGTCGCGGCGGACAGGTGGTGATGAACGCTCCGGTCGGAGAGACCGTCGTGTCACTGTCCGAGGACGCCGTGTACCAGGTCCAGGGCGCGACCGGTGTCGTCACGGTCGAGGTGCATGACGGCGCTGTGCGCGTCGTCGAGTCCGATTGCCCCGACCACACCTGTGTCCGGACGGGCGCCGTTTCGGCTCCGGGCTCGGTCATCGCGTGTGTCCCGAACGGTGTGGTCCTGCGGATCGGAGGTGAGGGCGACGATGGACTCGACGCTCGCATCCGCTAGGGCCGATGTTGCGGCGGGCATGTCCCGTCAATGGACGGTGACGGCCGGACTGCTCGCAATCGCCTGTGTGCTTGGGCTGATCGAGGCCGCACTCCCCGGGGTTCCGTTCGCGCCATGGTTGCGGCTCGGCCTGGCCAACATCGCCGTGGTGGTCGCGCTCGCGCTCGACGGCGGCCGGATGGCGCTGATCGTCAGTCTCGGTCGCGTGCTCATCGTCGGCGTGGCGGCGGGGACGATCGGGTCTCCGGCGTTCGTGATCGGTGGCGCGGGAGCGTTGGCATCGCTCGGGGTGATGTGGGCCCTTGCACGCATCGGCGACCTGTTCTCGCCGGTAGGCTGGTCGGCCGCCGGTGCGGTCGCCCACATGCTCGCGCAGTTCGTCGTGGCTTCGGCCATTCTCGGGTCGTGGAGCATCCTCATGCTCGCACCCGTCTCGATGCTCCTTGCGCTGCCGCTCGGCGCGCTCACGGGCGCCCTCGCCCGCACCATCGTCTCCCGTCTCCGGGTCTGCTGATCTCGACGGGGGAGAGGGGGCGCTGTGGCGCCGCGGTTGTTGGTCGATGGTCCGCGAACGCGTGGCCTGGTGTTGTGTGGTCAGGCGGACGCGGTCTCCGATGAAGAGCTGGTGGCTCTTGTGCTCGGCTGTCGGGAGGAGTCGGTCGCCCGGGGGGTGCTCGCCGACCACCCGCTGCCCGATGGCCTGTGGCGCGCGAGCGCCGAGGACCTGTGTGCGCATCCGGGTGTCGGTCCGGCGGCTGCCGCGCGCTTCCTGGGTTCTCTCGAGCTCAGCCGGCGGGCGGCCGCGAGAGCGCCACTGTCCCGGCCGACCATCACACGCCCCGAAGACGTGGTCCGGTTGTGCGGACCCCAGCTGCGTGGCTCCGACCGGGAGCACTTCTGGGCGCTTGCGCTGAATACCAAGAACCAACTGCTGCGTACCATAGAGGTGTCCGTGGGAAGCCTGAACGCGTCGATCGTTCATCCCCGGGAGCTCTTCAAGGAGTGCGTGAAGGTGTCGGCGGCATCGGTGGTGGTGATGCACAACCACCCGAGCGGCGACCCCACACCATCGGGCGCAGACATCCAACTCACGCGGCGCCTCGTCAAGGCCGGTGATGTGCTGGGCATCGAGGTGCTCGACCACGTCGTGATCGGCGATGGCGGCGCCCATGCCAGCCTTCGCGACCTCGGTCTGATGTGAGCAGCGCCCACATGCCACGGTAGAGGTCCGCGTGACCCGTGGGCTCAGCGATGCGGGCGCGCCCATCCGGCGGGCCCCGGCGACTTCTCCACACGCGGCATACACCGCCTCCGACCTGCGCGGTTATCGAACCGCAACCTGCGGGAACGGTGTCGTGGCAGGCCAGGTCTGGTACACTCTGCCGGGATATGCGGTTGTGCCGTGTGTCTATCCGAGCACGCACAGACCTCTACGGCCGGTCGTTCACATCCGAAGACGCGGTCATTGCGAGAGGAGCAGCGACTTGTCGCTTGTAGATATGTTGTTCGATTCATGGGGCGGAGACATGGCGGTCGATCTAGGGACCGCCAACACGCTCGTGTCCGTCCGCGGGCGCGGGATCGTGCTCATCGAGCCGTCGGTCGTCGCCGTCGAGCGTGACACCAAGCGGGTCCTTGCCGTGGGTGTCGACGCCAAGCGGATGCTCGGTCGCACCCCGGGCAGCATCGTCGCCATCCGGCCGCTCAAGGACGGCGTCATCGCTGACTTCGAGGTCACGGAGGCGATGCTCCGCTACTTCATCAACAAGACGCGCGTGAAGCGCTTCCCGTGGCAGCCCAAGCCGCGTGTGGTCGTGTGCGTGCCATCTGGCGTGACGGAGGTCGAGAAGCGCGCCGTCTTCGAGGCGACCATGCAGGCCGGTGCGCGCAGCGCGTACCTCATCGAAGAGCCGATGGCGGCCGCGATCGGTGCGGGACTGCCCATCCAGGAGCCCACGGGGAACATGGTCGTGGACATCGGCGGAGGCACCACCGAGGTCGCGGTCATCTCGCTCGGCGGCATCGTCGTGGCGCAGTCCATCCGGATCGGCGGCGACGAGTTCGACGAGGCGATCATCGCCCACATCAAGAAGGAGTACAACGTACTCATCGGGGAGCGCACGGCCGAGGAGATCAAGTTCGAGATCGGATCGGCGTTCCCGCTTGCCGAGGAGCTCGACGTGGAAGTCCGCGGACGAGACCTCATGACGGGCCTGCCGAGGACGTTCCAGGTGTCGTCCGAAGAGGTCAGGGTCGCGATCGAGGAGCCGACGCTCGCGATCATCCAGGCCATCAAGGGGACGCTCGAGAAGACCCCGCCGGAGCTTGCCAGCGACATCATGGAGTACGGCATCGTCCTCACCGGCGGCGGAGCCCTGCTTCGCGCGCTTGATGAGCGGCTCCGTACGGAGACCGGCATGCCGGTGCACGTCTCCGAGAACGCGTTGATCAACGTGGTGCTCGGTTCGGCGCAAGCGCTCGAGGAGATCGATGTCCTCAAGAAGGTCCTGACAGTCTCACGGTAACGGCGGAGGCCGCTCATGCGCATCGGGCAGTCCGAGCCGAAACAGTCGCGACCCACGCTGCTCATCATCCTGGTGGTGCTCTCGCTCGTCATGCTCACGGTCTACTTCCGTGAGGGCGATGACGGCGTGCTCCATAGCGCGCGACGGATGACCCTCGAGGTCACCGCGCCGCTCGCCCGGGCAGGCACCGCGATCACCTCACCGGTGCGTTCGATCGGCGCCTTCTTCGAGGGCATCGGCGCCTCGCGCGAGCGCGTGCAGGCGCTCGAACAACAGAACGAGGAGCTCCGCGCGCGGCTGGCGGAGCTCGAGGAGGCGCGGCAGGAGAACGAGCGGCTGCGTGCGCTCGTCGACTTCGCCGAAGAGCGGAAGTTCGCGAAGCTCGGGGCCGAGGTCATCCGTCGGCCGGTCAGCATCTGGGAGGGCGTGATCGTCATCGATCGCGGCTCGAACGATGGCGTGGAGCCGGGCATGCCGGTGATCGCCGCTCAAGGACTCGTCGGTCAGATCGCCGATGTGTCCGCGCATTCGTCCTCTGTCCGCCTCGTGACCGATCAACTGAGCGGGGTCGCGGCGATCGTGCAGTCGTCACGCACGCCTGGGGTGGTCCGGGGCTCGATCGACGGAGCGCTCTCGCTCGACTTCATCGACCGGACGTATCTCCCGGTGGAGGGCGACGTGGTGCTCACGAGCGGCATCGGCGGCGTGTATCCAGGTGGGATCGTGATCGGCGACGTCGTCGCGGTCGACGATCGTCACGGCGAGCTGTACCCACGGATCCGCGTGACGTCCCGCGTCCCGATCGGTTCGATCGAGGAGGTCTTCGTGCTCGTCGGTTCGGTGGCCGAGACGGATACGGGTGAGGTCGAATGACGCGGTGGGGGACGACAGCGGGCGCGCTCCTGGGTGCGTTCGTGCTCCAGGTGATGATAGCCCCGCACATCTCGGTGTTCGGCGTCACGCCCAACCTGCTCCTTCTCGTGGTCATCACTCTGGCGTTCGTCGAGGGGTCCTCGGCGGGTGCCACCGCCGGCTTCATCGCAGGACTGTTGATGGACCTTCTGTCGGCCGGGCCTATCGGGGCGTGGGCGCTGGTCATGACGGTCACCGGCTACCTGAGCGGTTCGCTGAGGCAGAACCTGTTCGCCGAGGGGTGGCTGGCCCCGGTGACCGTGGGCATCATCGCGGCGCTGGTGGCCGACTTCGCATACCTGGTGGTGGTCACCGTCATCGGGGTGGGCCCGGCCTTCTGGCAGGCGCTCGGCCGGCTCGTGCTACCCCGTGCGCTGTACAATGCGGTCCTGGTGATGCTCGCCTATCCATGGCTGGCGCGATTCTTGCGAACCGACCGTTCGATCAAGTCATTCGGCCGCCTCGCCTGAGTCGGCTGCCCGTCCGGCCCGTCTGGAGTCTCACGCACCTATGCCAACGGTCAGTCAGGAGTTCAGATCCCGCTTCGGCGTCCTCGGCATCGTCGTGGTCGTCGTTCTGTCGGCCCTGCTCGTCCGGCTGTGGACGATGCAGGTGCTGAACGGCGAGTCCTTCGCCGCTCAGGCCGAGAACAACCGGGTGCGCGAGATCTCCATCCAGGCGCCGCGCGGTCGCATCCTCGATCGCAACGGCGTGCCGCTCGTCACCAACCGCTCGGCTCTGGCCGTGAGCGTGGATCCCTCGCATGAGGACGTGCGGGCGCTGCTGACGCGCACATGGACCAAGGACACCGCCGACGACCCGACGAGTCGCGAACTCAACGAGGTGTTCGGCGAGGTCGCCACTTTGCTCGGCATCACGACCGCCGATGTCTGGGAGCGGGTCACCGACGTGCAGCAGGAGGCGCTTCGGCCACGCGTGATCGCAGTCGACGTATCAATGGAGTCGGTGGCGCAGATCGCCGAGCGGCAGACCGACTTCCCGTGGGCGATCGTCGAGGAGATCGCGGTGCGCGAGTACCCCAACGGGAACCTCGCCGCGCACGTCCTCGGGTACACGGGCGCTATCTCCGAGGAGCAGTTCAAGAACTCCGATGAGTACGCGGGCTATGAGCGCGGTGACACCGTTGGCAAGTCGGGCGTGGAGCGTCAGTACGAAGGACTGCTGCAGGGCGACAAGGGATGGCGTCGTATCGAGGTCAACGCCTCTGGCAGGGCGCAGGGCGTGGTGAGCGAGCAGGCGCCGCGTCCGGGCAACGACATCCGCCTGACGATCGACGCGGCCGTGCAGGCCGTCACGGAAGAACAGCTCGACAAGGCGATCGCCGAGGCCCATCGCCAGGGCTATACGAGCTCCCGCGCGGGGGCGGCGGTCGTGCTGGACATCGAGACCGGCGAGGTGCTCGCGTCCACGAGCCGCCCAACGTACGACCCGGCGGCGTTCCTCGGCGGCATCAGTTCCGCCGAGTGGGAGGCGTTGAACGCCAAGACGAGCGAGTACCCGCTGAACGACCGTGCCGTCATGGCGGCGTATCCGCCGGCGTCCACGTACAAGGTGATCACGGCCATCTCGGGCATGGAGGCCGGTATCACATCGGAGAACACCACCTACAGCTGTACGGGCCGGTGGACCGATATGGGCAAGCAGTGGCCCAAGTGGTGCTGGAAGCGCACCGGCCACGGCACGGTCAGCCTACGCGGCGGTCTCAAGCACTCGTGCGACACGGTCTTCTATGAGATCGGGTACGAGCTGTACAAGCGCGGCGAGGAGGAGCTGCAGGCCACGTCGCGGGAGTTCGGACTGGGCGCCAAGACAGGGATAGACCTGCCAGGCGAGTCGGCCGGGCGCGTGCCGGACGCCGCCTGGAAGAAGCGGTACAACGAGAACTACCCCGAGTATCAGATGTGGTTGCCTGGCGATACGGTGAACATGTCCATCGGGCAGGGCGACATGCTGACCACGCCATTGCAGATGGCGCTGGTGTACGCGGGCCTTGCGAACGACGGCGACGTCATGCGGCCGCACGTGCTCAAAGACGTCCTCGGCAGCGAAGGCGATGTCATCCGCTCGATCGAGCCCGAGGTGCTGCATGAGACCGGCGTCTCCGCCGAGATGCTGGGAGTGGTCGAGCGTGGTCTGGTGGACGTCACCGAGACCGGTACCGCAAAAGGCGCTTTCGCGGGATTCAAGCCCACCGTGGCCGGCAAGACCGGGACCGCACAGGTGAAGGGCAAGGACGACTACGCGTGGTTCTGCGCGTACGCCCCCGCCGAGGACCCCAAGTACGCGGTTGCCGTCATCGTGGAGCAGGGTGGCCACGGCGGTTCGGTCACCGGCCCGGCGGCGCGCAACATCCTCGCGCAACTGCTCGGCCAGGAGCTCAAGACCATCCGCACCACGGACGAGTCGAGGTGATGCGCGATGAACAAGACGATTGGACAGCGCATCCTCGATAGGGTCAGTGTGCCGCTGGTGGCGTGGGTGGCCGCGCTCCTCGTGTACGGCACCGTCATGGTCGCCTCGGCCACATCGAGCATGAACAGCGGCAGCGGCATGCTGCTCCGTCACCTCTTCGGGATCGGCGTCGGCCTCGTGCCGCTCGCGGTCGCCTGGTTCATCGATTACACGCGTCTCAGGGGTTGGCAGGGTCCGCTCATCGCGCTCGGTGCATTCCTGCTGATCAGCCCGAGGATCCCCGGGCTGGGGGGTACCGCGAAAGGAGCCACGTCGTGGCTGGAGATCGCGGGCATGCGTCTGTTCCAGCCGTCGGAGCCCGCCAAGCTGATCTTCATCGTCATCTTCGCGGCGGTGATCGCGAACATGAAAGGCCGGGTCGATACCCCGTCACGCATCACCAAGGCGTTGCTGTACCTGGCTGGCGCGGTGTTCCTGATCCTGCTGCAGCCCGACCTGGGGACAGGCATGGTGTTCGTGGCCATCGCGATGGTGATGCTGGTGGTCGGCGGGATGAAGGCGAAGCACTTCGCCTTCCTGGCGATCGCCGCTGCCGTGTTCGTGGGCGCGATCCTCGGTGTCGATGCCGGTCTCGATGAGATGGCTGGCAGGGACGTGGGCCTTAAGGACTACCAGAAGAACCGGCTCCTGGTGTTCGTGAACCCCGATATCGATCCGACCGACGCGGGGTACAACCTCGCGCAGTCGAAGATCGCCATCGGGTCCGGGGGGCTCACCGGCAAGGGGCTCGGGTCGGGTACGCAGTCCAACCTGCACTTCATTCCTGAGCGACACACCGACTTCATCTTCTCGGTGCTCGGGGAGGAGCTCGGCTTCTTCGGGGCGGTGCTCCTGCTCGGGCTCTATCTCGCACTGCTGCTCACGGCGCTGGCGATCGCGAACTCATCGCGCGATCTGTACGGCGCGCTCATCGCGACCGGTGTCCTCGGCATGTGGCTGTTCCAGATTCTGGAGAACGTCGGCATGACCGTGGGTATGATGCCTATTACCGGCATTCCGTTGCCGTTCATGAGCTTCGGCAGTTCGTCGATGGTCACGAACCTGGGTGCGGTGGGCCTGTTGCTCTCGGTCTGGTCACGGCGCTACGGCGCCGGATCGTGACGGAAGGGGATATGAACGATGGCGATACGTCCCGGAATGGCACTCCCACTCGACGTGCGCGACGTGACGAAATCGGGCACGCGGTATACCGAGGAGCGTGAACTCCCGGTGCGCATCGGCGTGTACGTGGAGGTGGACGCTCCCGACGCGCTGATCGAGGCGATCCGCGAGAACCTGCGTCCACGCACGGCACGCGCCGTGTTGCAGATCGAGGTGGCCGAGCTCGGACAGACGCGTCCGCTCGAGCAGCTCACCGACGTTGCGATCGCTATCGCGGGCAGCGGCAACGTCGCGCTGCAGCAGGCGATCTCGGCCGCACGCCAGTGGCGCGTGCCGCTTGTGGTGGTGGGACTGGGCGACGGCGTCCGTGATCGAGAGCTCGCTGACGCGCTCTCACAGCCCACTGCGGACGTGATCGTGAGCTACGATCCGGCGGAGGTCGTGTCGCGGCTGGGCGCGTGGCTCACCGACGCCCTCGGCAGCAAGCGCCTCGCGCTAGCGCACAACTTCGCCTTCATGCGCCGGGCGGTCGCCGAGGACGCCGTCAAGACCACCGCGTGGCAGAACGCGCTGGTGGGGGCGGTCACGCCGATTGCCGGTGCCGACATGCCGATCATGACCGCCAACCAGGCCAAGATGCTCCTGCAGATCGCTGCCGCCTATGGCGAGCCGCTCGGTGTGGAGCGTATCAAGGAGTTGCTCGCTATCGTTGGCGGCGGCTACCTAATGCGGGCCGTGGCCCGACAGGCGCTCACGGTGGTGCCGGTGCTGGGATGGGCCATCAAGGGCGGCGTCGGGTACACCGGCACGCTGGCGATGGGAAAGGCGGCCGTGCAGTACTTCGAGGACGGCAACGACCTCGGTCAGGTGCTCGCCAACTTCAAGGGCATGGTGGCCGAGGCGGCCTCCAAACGTCCGCGCCGTGGTCGGCGCACGGTGGCCGACCTGCCGCCGTCGCCCGCGGTGGCCGACCTGCCCGCCGCACAGCCGGTAGCCGATGCGTCGCAGGCACCGCACGCGCTGCCCGCCGATGATGGCGGTACGCGTGGCGAGTGATCTCTGGCCGCGAGTAGAGAAGCTGCTCGGTCGCATCGAACGGCCGTCCCGGTACATCGATGGCGAATGGGGTGTGCTCCGGCGCTCGGACGCATCGTACCGTGTGGCCCTGATGTACCCGGACACCTACGAGGTCGGTATGGCCAATCAGGCGTTGCAGGTCCTCGCGGCACGCCTGGAAACCATCGATGACATCGCCACCGAGCGCGTCTTCCTGCCGTGGGTGGACATGGCCGGAGTCATGCGCGAGGAGGACGTGCCGCTGTTCACGCTCGAGTCGTGCATGCCCGTGGCGGGGGTGGACCTGCTCGGCATCACGCTCTCCAACGAGCTCACGTACACCAACGTGCTCGAAGCGCTCGATCTCGCCCGGATCCCCTTGCGGGCGACCGACCGGGACGCGACGCATCCGCTCGTGATCGGTGGGGGGCCAAGCGCGCACAACCCCGAGCCGATGGCGCCGTTCTTCGACGCCATCCTCGTGGGGGATGGCGAGGACGCGGTGCTCGAGATCGTCGCGGCGCACCGGGCCTCGAAGGCCTCGGGCGCGAGCCGCAAGGAAGCGGTGCAGGCGCTCGCGTCGATCGAAGGCGTGTACGTGCCGTCGCTGTACGCCCCCGACCCCGACGGACGGATGGTGGCGTCCGATCCGGCTCCTGCGCGAGTGCGTCGTCGCGTGTTGGCCGATCTTGACGCGTATCCCGCTCCCTCGTGTCCGGTGGTGCCGTATGCCGACGTGGTACACGACCGCGCCACCGTCGAGGTGCTGCGCGGGTGCTCGCGGGGCTGCCGGTTCTGCCAGGCGGGGATGGTGTACCGCCCGGTGCGCGAGCGGTCGGCCGATTCGATCGTCCGCGACGTGGTGGAGGGGCTCGCGTGCACCGGTTTCGAGGAGGTCTCGCTCACCTCGCTCTCCACTGCCGACCACTCGCAGCTCGAGTCGGTGCTGCGGCGACTGGTGGGGAGACTGGAGGGCACGGGCACGGCGATCTCCGTCCCGTCGCTGCGGGTCGACTCCTTCACCGTGCCGCTGGCACGGCTGCTGGGCGATGGCCGCAAGAGCGGACTCACGTTCGCGCCGGAAGCCGGGTCGCAGCGGCTGCGCGACGCGATCAACAAGAACATCACCGAGGAGGAGATCGTCACCGCCGTGGACCAGGCGTTCACCGCGGGATGGCGACGGGTGAAGCTCTACTTCATGATCGGGCTACCGACGGAGACCGACGACGACGTCCGTGCCATCGGCGCACTCGTGGAGCGGGTGTTCTCGGTGGCCCGTGAAGCGACACCCAAGGCCGAGCGGGGCGGGTTGCGGGTGGCCGTCTCGGTCTCCACGTTCGTGCCGAAGGCGCATACGCCGTTCCAGTGGGACGCTCAGCTGCCGTTCGAGGAGGTGCGGCGCAGGCAGGCGCTCCTACGGGACGCGATGCCCCGGCGTGGCGTGGAGCTTTCCTTCCACGACGCTGAGTCTTCTCTGCTCGAGGCCGTGCTGGCACGTGGCGGCAGAGAGGTCGCCGACGGCATCGAGGCGGCGTGGCGGGCGGGCGCGCGGTTCGACGCCTGGAGTGAGCAGTTCTCCCTTCCGCGGTGGCTCGAGGCGTTGGCCTCCGTGGGCATCGACGCTCGAGCGGCCGCCGCACGTCCGTATGCGTTCGACGAGCCCCTGCCGTGGGCGCACATCGACAGCGGCCTCGCCGACGCGTTCCTGCGCCTGGAGCGAGACCGCGCCGGGGCGGCGGTGACCACCCCTGACTGCACGTTCGAGGACTGCTCGGGGTGCGGAGTGTGTCCCGGTCTTGGTGTGGACATCTCGATAGCGGAAGGAGTGCGCCGTGGCTGAGGGCTTCAAGCTCCGGGTCTGCTTCCGCAAGAGCGGGCGGCTGCGGTTCCTCTCCCATCTCGAGACAGGACGTGCGTGGGAGCGCGCTGCGCGGCGGGCGCGGTTGCCGTATGCTGTGTCACAGGGCTTCACGCCCCGCATGCGGCTCGCGTTCGGTCCGGCACTGCCGGTCGGCACCGCCGGCGAACGGGAATACCTTGATATCACGCTCACGAGGTTCGTGCCCGTGGCCGAGGTGGAGCGGGCGCTCGGCGCGGCGATCGTGCCGGAGTTGGGGCTTGTCGCGTGTCGCTATGTCTCGCCGGCCGAGGGATCGCTGGCCTCGAGACTGACCATAGCAGCGTACGAAGTCGAGATCGAAGGGGGGAGCCCGCAGCAGGAGATCGAGCGTTCGCTCGTCGCATTGATGGGAACCGGTCGCCTTGAAGTCGAACACAAGGGCAAGCAGAAGGTTTTCGATCTCGCCACAGCGCTCCCGAAGGAGCCTGAGGTGCGATCATCGGAGGGACGTACCGTCGTCCGGATGTGGGTCCGGATGGGTGAGCAGGGGTCTCTCCGCCCCGAGGTCTTCATCACGGCAGCCGTAGGAGCAGACAGGGTGGCTTCGGTCACCCGCACCGATCTTCTCATCGAAGACGACCAGGGCTGGCGCCGGCCACTGTAGCGGCACACATCGTGCCTGACATCACACGCGAGATGCTGATCTCGCACGATATGCACGAGACGCGGGTCGCCGTCGTGGAGAACCGCCGTCTCGTCGAGTTGTACATCGAGCGGCCCAAACGCAGCGTTGTGGGCAACGTCTACCTCGGCAAGGTGCGCGACGTGCTGCCCGGCATGCAGGCCGCGTTCGTGGACATCGGCCTCGAGAAGAACGCGTTCCTGTATGTGGACGAGGTCGTGGCCCCCGAGGGTGTGGCTGACGCGCCGCGGCGCGACATCCAGTCGCTCCTCAAGCCCGGTCAACAGCTCATGGTGCAGGTGCTCAAGGACCCGATGGGCACCAAGGGCGCACGGGTGACCACCGAGGTCACGCTTCCCGGCCGCTTCCTCGTGCTGATGCCGTTCTCGGACTTCGTGGGGATCTCGCGCAAGCTCGCCGAGGAGGAGCGCGACCGGCTCACCTCGATCATCGAGCCGCTCGTGCCCGGGGGTATCGGAGTCATCGTGCGCACTGCCGCGGCGGGAGCGCACGAGAAGGACCTGCAGGGCGACCTCGAGTTCCTGCTGCGCCTCTGGCGCAGGGTGCAGGCGCAGTCGCGTGAGGGCCTCGCGCCTGAGGTCGTGTACACGGAGATGGATCTCGCACTGCGGCTTGTGCGCGATGCCTTTGGCGACACATTCCGGCGTCTGGTGGTCGACGACAAGCGCGTGTACGAGAAGGTTGCATCGTTCCTGCGCAAATCGGCTCCCCGGCTCGTGCGCCGCGTGCAGTTGCACAAGGACAAGGAGCCGCTCTTCGAGGCGTACGAGCTTGGTCCGGACATCGAGAGCGCCGTGTTGCGCGAGGTGCCACTCGCGTCGGGCGGGCATATCACCATCGACAAGACCGAGGCGCTCACCGCCGTGGACGTCAACACCGGAAGCTATGTCGGCCGTAAGAACCTCGAGGACACCGCGTTGCGGACGAACCTGGAGGCGGCCTCCGAGGTCGCGCGGCAACTCCGGCTCCGCGACATCGGCGGCATCATCGTCATCGACTTCATCGACATGGACGACGCGCGCAACCGGCAGGAGGTAGTGGCGCGGCTGACGCGGGAGCTCGAGCGCGATCGCACCAAGACGCGCGTCTCCGAGATGTCGCGTCTTGGTCTCGTGGAGATGACGCGGAAGAACGTGACCGACGGACTCTACGGTGTGCTCACTGAGCCGTGTCCGAGTTGTGGTGGCGAGGGCCGCGTGCTCTCGGACACCACACGGCGCATCATCGTCGAGCGCAGCCTGCGCGACCTGCTCGTGGCGGGCAAGTCCTCGGCGTATCTCGTGGGCCTCAATCCGCAGACGTACGCGTTGGTCAACGCACCGGGCAACAACACGCTCGCGCTGCTGCGCTCCGAGACGGGCAAGCGGGTGAACGTGATCGCGGATCCCGACGTTGGGCCGATCGAGGTCCGCGTGATGATCGAGGGCAAGGTCGCCGCCGGCGGTGACGAAACGTAGCGGATATGCGAACTGCTGTGACGCGACCACGCGTACCTGCCCGTGGGTAGGTGTGATGTCCCGGTGGTGGTGGGTGGATACGCCCGGAACCGTTGACGCTCGCTTGCGCATTCTGTTAGCATTGCGCTTCGCGTGTACCCCCTTTTGACTGGAGCAACGTCCATGTATGCAGTGGTGAACACCGGCGGCAAGCAGACCAAGGTCGAGGTCGGCAGTATCGTCGCCGTAGAGAAGCTCAAGGGCGAGGTCGGCGACAGCGTGTCGCTCCCGGTGATCTTCATCGCCGATGGTGACAGCATCCTGGCCACTCCGTCCGAGATCGCCGGCGCGTCGGTGACCGCCGAGGTGCTCGAGCACTTCAAGGGCGAGAAGCAGATCGTCTTCAAGTTCAAGAAGCGCAAGGGCTACAAGCGCACGAAAGGTCACCGTCAGCAGCTGACCGCCGTCCGCGTGACGGATATCGCGGTCGCCGGTGGCGCGAAGCCCGCGAAGGCCGAGAAGCCCGCGAAGGCCGAGAAGGCGCCTGAGGTCGAGGCCCCGGTGGCCGCGGCAGCCGCCCCCGAGGCCGCTCCGCAGACCTGTGCCGCCACCAAGTCCGACGGCACTCCGTGCACCAACAAGGTGAAGGAAGGCTCCAAGTACTGCGGAGTCCATGCGAAGAAGTACGAAGGCTGATAGACTATCCGGGCACAGCCCGACGGATGCGAGGGTGAACTGAGATGGCTCACAAAAAAGGTATGGGCTCGACCAAGAACGGTCGTGACTCCCAGTCACAGCGCCTCGGCGTGAAGCGTTTTGCCGGTCAGGTCGTGACCGCCGGCTCGATCCTGGTCCGTCAGCGCGGTACCCGCCTGAAGCCCGGACAGAACGTCGGCCTCGGCCGTGATGACACGCTGTTCGCGAAGATCGATGGCGTCGTGGACTTCACCCGCGGCAAGGACCGCAGGGTCCATGTTCTGCCGCTGGAGTCGTAGTCCATACGACCAGACGAGCGCTCGAAGGCCTCCCGCCGATAGCGGGGGGCCTTCTGCATGAAGAATACCGGCGGGCTACAATGAGGCGTCCGCCAGGGGTTGGAGCACAGTGTTCATAGACGAAGTGAAGATATACGTACGAGCCGGCGACGGTGGCGCGGGATGCGCGTCGTTCCGTCGCGAGGCGCATGTACCCAAGGGCGGCCCGGACGGTGGTGACGGCGGCCGCGGCGGGCACGTGATACTCGAGGCCGATGGCACGCTGTCGACCCTCATCGACTACCACTACAAGCGACACTTCAAGGCGATCCGGGGCACGCACGGCAAGGGTTCTCAGCGCGACGGAGCCAACGGTCCCGACCTCGTGCTCAAGGTGCCGCGTGGCACCATCGTGCGCGACGCCGAGACAGGCGAGACCCTCGGAGACCTCACGCGAGACGGCCAGCGGCTCGTCGTGGTGCGCGGGGGCGGCGGTGGCCGGGGCAACCGGCACTTCACCACGTCCACGCGTCGTGCGCCGACCTTCGCAGAGCTGGGCGAACCCGGTGAGGAGGCGTGGCTCGAGCTTGAGCTCAAGCTGCTCGCCGACGCCGCGCTCGTGGGGTTGCCGAGTGTTGGCAAGTCGTCGCTCATCGCCCGCATGAGCGCCGCGCGGCCCAAGATCGCCGACTATCCGTTCACCACGCTCGTGCCCAATCTCGGCGTGGTCACGAGCGGCGAGCGCTCGTTCGTCGTCGCTGACGTTCCCGGGCTGATCGAAGGCGCGAGCGAGGGAGCCGGCCTCGGCCATGCCTTCCTCCGCCATATCGAGCGCACTGCGCTCATCTTGCACGTTCTCGATCTCTCCGGCGGCTACGAGGGGCGTGACCCACTCGAGGACCTCGCCGTGATCGACGGGGAGCTCGCCGCGCACGCAGAGGACCTCTCGGAGCGACCGCAGATCGTGGTAGGCAACAAGATGGATGTCGAGGGCGCCGCCGATAACGTCGTGCGCGTGTCGTCATGGTGCGAGGAGGCGGGGAGGCCGTTCTTCGCGGTGTCCGCTGTCACTGGCGAGGGCATCCCGCAGCTCGTCCGCGCGGTGGGTGAGGCGGTCTACGAGATCCGCCAGAGCGCACCCGCCGATGAGCCGGTCTTCGAGGCCGAGTACGTGCACGTCCCGCGGGCCGACCGCGAGATCGTGGTCACCCGCGCCATGGACGGCGGCTGGGACGTGAGCGGGGCCGGCGTGGAGCGTGCGGTCATCATCACGGACATGCAGAACGAAGAGGCGGTAGCGTATCTGCAGCGCCGACTGTGGAAGATGGGCGTGGAGGAGCGGCTGCGCAAGGCCGGGGCCATCGATGGCGACACCGTGCACATCGGCCCGGTCTCGTTCGAGTTCGAATCGCATGAGGGAGACGGGGGAGCGGGTGGCTAGACGGACCGTGGTGGTCAAGGTCGGGAGCTCCACGGTCACCGGTACTGATGGCCGGGTCGACCGTGCGTACCTCGGCTCATTGGGTCGGCAGGTGCGCGCACTCGCCGAACAGGGCTACAGCGTGGTGGTCGTGACGAGCGGTGCTATCGCCGCGGGCTTCGAGACGCTGCACTTCGATGAACGGCCCACCGACATGCCCACACTGCAGGCCACGGCGGCCGTTGGCCAGGTGCTTCTGGTGGACGCGTACCGCGAGATCTTCGGCGCGGAGGGCCTCACCGTGGGGCAGGTGCTCGTGACGCGCCACGAAGTGGGGCACCGTCAGCAGTACGTCCACGCATGCGAGACGCTCGAACGCTTGCTCGAGCTCGGTGTTGTGCCCGTGGTGAACGAGAACGACACGACCGCCGTGGAGGAGATCAGGTTCGGCGACAACGACTACCTCGCGGCGCTCATCGGCATGATGGTGCACGCCGACCTGGTGCTGTTGCTTACCGACATCGAAGGCCTCTACTCGGCCGACCCGCGGACCGATGCCGACGCGCATCTGCTCGAGCGTGTGGAGGAAGTCACCGCGGAGCATCTGGCCTCAGCGGGAGGACCCGGGAGCGGCGTGGGGAGCGGCGGCATGGCCACCAAGCTCGAGGCCGCACGGGCGCTCATGAAGGCCGGTATCCCGATGGTGGTGTGCGACGGCCGTCGTGATGACGTGGTGGTGGACGCGGTGGCGGGCAAGCCGGTGGGGACGCTGTTCGCCGGAGGCCAGGCGGCGGTCAAGGGACGCAAGCTGTGGCTGGCGTATGCCGGCCACCCGAGGGGTGCCGTCACGATTGACGATGGCGCGAAGCACGCCCTATGCTTGCGGGGCGGTAGCCTGCTCCCGGCCGGCGTCGTCGACGTCACCGGGAGTTTCGTCATCGGCGATGCGATCGCGGTCGTCGATGTGGAGGGTCGCGACATCGCGCGCGGGCTTGCCGGTATGTCCTCGGCGGACCTCAAGCGGGTGCGGGGCCTGAAGACCGCCGAGATCTCACGGGTGCTCCCCAACTGGGACGGCGCCGAGGTCGTGCATCGCGATCACCTGGTGATACTGTAGCCTCGACCGAGACGAAGGGGACGGTGCTATGTCGGAGGTCCACGATCTGGCCGCACGCGCCCGTCAGGCCGCGATCGCGCTTGCGAGCACATCCACCGACCAGCGCAACCGCGCGCTGCTGGTGATGGCGCACGCGCTGGTGGCGAAGCAAGACGAGATCATCGCCGCCAACGAGCAGGACATGGCCGCGGCGCGCGCCGCAGGGACCGCCCCGGCGCTTCTGGACCGTCTCGAACTCAACCCCATGCGGATCAAGGCGATCTCCGAGGCCCTCAAGAGCCTCTCCGTGCTGCCCGATCCTATCGGCGAGGTCGTGAGCGGGTCGCGTCTGGCCAACGGCATCGCGCTCAGCCAGGTGCGTGTGCCGCTCGGCGTGGTGGCGATCATCTACGAAGCACGTCCCAACGTGACGGCTGATGCCGCCGGGCTGTGTGTGAAGACCGGCAACGCGGTGATCCTGCGCGGCGGCAGCCTGGCCGTGAACTCGAACCTCGCGATCACCCGCGTGCTTGCAAACGCCGCTGTGGGCGCCGGTCTGCCGGAGGGCTGCATCCAGTCGGTGGCATCCACCGACCGTGAGGCCGCGAACGAGCTCATGGGACTGCACGGCATGATCGATGTGCTGATCCCCCGGGGCGGAGCGGGCCTCATCAAGAGCGTGGTGGAGAACGCCAAGGTCCCGGTGATCGAGACCGGCGTGGGGAACTGCCACGTGTACGTGCATGAGGCCGCCGACCCGCGGATGGCGCAGCGCATCGTGCTCAACGCCAAGACGCACCGGCCCGGTGTATGCAACGCAGCCGAGACGCTGCTCATCGACGAAGCCGTCTATGAGCGCGTGCTGCCGCCGATCCTGCGCGCGCTCGAAGAGGCGGGCGTCACCGTGCATGCCGACGAGAAGACCCGTGCACTCGGCGCGATCATGCGCGTGCAGCCTGCCACCGAGGAGGACTGGTCGACCGAGTACCTCGACCTGCGGATCGCATGCAAGGTCGTGTCTGGCCTGAACGCGGCGATCGACCACATCAACACGTACGGCACCAAGCACAGTGAGGCGATCGTGACCGAGGACTACACCGCGGCCACGCGCTTCTTGAGCGAGGTCGATGCGGCGGCGGTGTACGTGAACGCCTCCACGCGGTTCACCGACGGTGGTGAGTTCGGCCTGGGCGCCGAGATCGGCATCTCCACTCAGAAGCTTCACGCGCGCGGCCCGATGGGACTCGCCGCGCTCACCACGACGAAGTACATCGCCATGGGAAGCGGGCAGATACGCGAGTGAGGAAGCGACTCCGACTGGGCATCATGGGCGGCACGTTCGACCCGATCCACTACGGGCATCTCGTCGCCGCCGAGGAAGCGCTGGTCCAGTTCAATCTGGACCGCGTTGTCTTCATGCCGACCGGTGAGCCGGCCCGCAAGGTCGATCGTCGGGTGAGCCCGGCGGAGCACCGCTATCTGATGACCGTGATCGCGACGGCGAGCAACCCCGACTTCGAGGTCAGCCGCCTGGAGATCGATCGCCCCGGCGTGACGTACACCATCGACACCATGACACAGATGCGCAGCATCCACGGCTCCGGTGCCGAGCTGTTCTTCATCACCGGCGCCGATGCCGTGCTGGAGATCCTTACCTGGAAGGACTCCGCACGGCTTGCGGACCTCTGCACGCTGATCGCGGCCACGCGTCCCGGCTTCGACATGGCGCCGTTCCTCGAGCACGCTGATGGATCGGGTCTGGTCGTGCAGACGATGGAGGTGCCGGCGCTCGCGATCTCATCCACTGACATCAGGTCACGTGTGGCTTCAAGGCGCCCTGTGCGCTACCTGCTCCCGGAGGCGGTGGCCGCGTACGTGGTCAAGAACCGCCTGTATACCGAGGAGGCCTGAGGTGGCGGTGGCGTATGAGGTGGCGCGGACGGCGGTGGCTGAGCGTCTGTCAGGGACGTCGCTCGCGCACTCGGAGCGAGTGGCCGCGACCGCTGGTGATCTGGCCGCGCGGTTCGGCGTGGACGTGGAGCACGCACGCCTTGCGGGCCTGCTGCACGACTGGCATCGTGAGCTCCCCGCGGCCGAGCTTGTGGCCCGGTCGCGCGAGGCTGGCATCCCGGTCACCGGGGTCGACGAGGCCGTGCCGTACCTGCTTCACGGCCCGCTCGCGCGTATCGATCTGCCGGAGGCCGTTCCCGGAGTGCCCGACGACGTCTGCGAGGCCATCGGGGCGCATACCTACGGTGCTGTGCCGATGTCACCGCTTGCGATGGTGGTGTACATCGCCGATGTGATCGAGCCGGGCCGGACGCAATCCGGTGTGGAGCGGCTCCGCGAGCGGGTGGCGGAGGCGTCACTCGAGGAACTCTTCGTGGACGCATATGCCGCGTCGCTCACGCATATCGTGAAGCGGCGCCGGCCGATGCACCCCGACACGCTCCGCGTGTGGAACGCGATCGTGACCGGTGACGGCCGATGAGCGCCAGACGACGGAAGAGCCAGCAGGAGAGCGTCCCTGAGCGCGTGCCCGTTGGATCCGATTACCCACGGCGCCGGACGCATGTGGACCGGCCCGCCGAGTCCGCCGGGTGGCGGGCCTCGAAGCGTTCCTCCAAGCTCGGCCGCAAAGTCAGGCGTGAGGCGAAGGTCGAGCGCGTGCGCACCAACGTGCGAGAAGGCGCGCGGACGACGCGGAAAACCATCGTTGCGGGCCTCCAGGTGCTGGGGATGACCCTCGGCGGTATCGTCGCCGTGCTGCTCGTGCTGTTCATAGTCGCCACAGCGGTCAACTACGGTGCCCGCTGGCTCGCCAGGCGCGACGCGGTCCAGCAGTCCACGCCCGAGGCACGCGCGGAGAAGGCGAAGGAGAACCTCCTGATCATCGGCTGGGAGGGTTCGGGTACCGCCGAGTTCCTGGCGGTGAGGCTCGACGAGGACGACGAGCAGATCCTGGGCATCGCGGTACCCAGCGGCGCGTTCATGGAAGTACCCGGCCAGGGGTTCGAGCGCGTGGGCGAGAGCATCTCCGGCGGGCCCGGCGTGTCGCTCGCCGCGATATCGAACTACCTCGGCGTGCCGTTCGATCACTACGTGGTGGTGAGTCCGACCGGCTACCAGGACGCGATGACCAATCAGAGCCTGCGCGATGTGATGGCGAACATCACCGAGACATCGCTTCCCGAGGAGGACCGCGCCCGGATCGCGGAGTTCATCAGCGGCGTCGAAGGCGCGCGCACGGCGCTCGTACCGCTGCCGGTGAAGCCTATCGACCTCGGCGGTGAGACCTTCCTCGAGCCGCAGCGCGACCAGATCGCGGACCTCCTGCTGCAGTGGTGGGGTGTGAAGCTGGGCGCCGATGACAGCTCGGTCAGGGTGATCATCTACAACGGCGCGGGAACCCCCGGCATCGCGGGACAGGCCGCGCAGCAGCTGATCGCCGCGGGCATGCGCGTGGTCGACACCAAGAACGCCGACCGGTTCGACTACGCGTCGACCCTCGTGGTCGTGCAGGACGGTGACCTGAAGCAGGGCGAGCAGGTCGCCACCGCGCTCGGCGCGGGAGAGGTGGTCGACAAGCCCTCGGAGCAGGATGTCGCCGACGTGATCGTGATAATCGGCAAGGACTATGTCCCGCCGCAGGAGAACACGCAGCAGTAGGGAAGGAGCAGGACACTGAGCCGCACATGGGAACCGCGCGAGATCGCGCTGCTGGCCGCTTCGGCGGTCGCATCCAAGAAGGGTATCGACCCGCTCGTGCTCGATGTCGCCGAGACGCTCGTCATCACCTCGTACTTCGTGATCGCGAGCGGCAGCAGCGACCGGCAGGTCGCAGCGATCGCCGACGCTGTGGAAGACGCGCTGCGTGAGCAGGCGGGCATCAAGCCGATCGGCCGGGAGGGCGAGCGCGAGCGCAAGTGGATCCTGCTCGACTTCGCCGACGTGGTGGTGCACATATTCCAGCCCGAGGAGCGTGAGTTCTACCGCCTCGAGAAGCTGTGGTCCGACGCGCCCAGGCTGGAGCTGCCCGTGGAAGCGGCGGAGACGACCGCTGGTGGCACGAGCCCGGCAGCCGGCGAAGAGGCCACGGTCGACGCGTCGTGAAGCAGACGCTCAGGACCTACGGCGTGCAGCTTGCGCTCGTGGGGGTCGCCGCGGTGTGGGGCGGCACGTTCGTGACGGTGAAGGACGCGGTCGCGCGGTACCCGATGTACGCCTTCCTCACCCTCAGGTTCGCGATCGCCGTGCTCGCCTTCGTCGCGGTGGTGCCCTCGGCACTGAAGCTGATGCGGCTCGATACCCTCAAGACCGGCGTGCTTGCTGGCCTGTTCCTCACTGCGGGATACGTGTTCCAGACCTGGGGACTGCAGGACACGTCCGCATCCAAGGCGGCGTTCATCACCGGGATGTTCGTGGTGATCACGCCGGTGCTGCAGGCGTTCGTGCTCCGGCGCATCCCGCATCGCACGACTGTCGTGGGCGTGATCCTGGCCGTGATCGGACTCTGGTTCCTCTCGGGCGGCAGTGCTGACTCGTGGAACGTCGGCGACACGCGGGTCCTGATCTGCGCGTTCGCATACGCCGGACACTTCATCGTGCTCGGTGCGGCGGGCGAGAAGCACGACGTGCGCCCGTTGACCCTCGTGCAGCTCGCGACGGTGGGGGCGGCCTCCGCAGCGATCTCGCTCGCCACCGAGCCGCGCGGGCTTCCCGGTGACGCTGGTATATGGTTCGCGCTCGTGCTGACCGGCGTGTTCGCCTCGGCGGTTGCGTTCGCGGTTCAGACCTATGCCCAGCGCACGTTGTCACCAACGAAGACGGCGCTCATCCTCATCATGGAGCCGGTCTTCGGCGGCGTGTTCGGCTACTTCGCCGGCGAGCGGCTCGGGATCAGCGGTGTCGTGGGAAGCGCGCTCATCTTCCTCGGGATGCTGGTGGCCGAGGTGCTGGGCCTTATGCGCGGGCCGGGAGAGCCGCACGTGGAGCTCGAGCAGACGATAGAGGGTCCACCCATCCTTGTGGAAGTGGACGACGGTCACTGATCGCGGGTGATCGCCCACGTGCGGTGGCGTGCGCGCTGTTGGAGTGCTGTGACGCAGGTCCGGTGCGGGAGACCCGCAGCGGACCTGTTTGGTTGACGGAGGATACGGGTAGGGGTATCGTTGCGCATACCCCCATAGGTATCGCTGGACTGTACGGTCGTGCCGTGGGCGGACAAGAGGCCACCAACACGGAAGGACCGGCGCATGGCAGCGGTAAGCGAGCGGGTCGAGTCGCAGCTCAGGGGGATCTTCGGCGATCGGATGCGGACAGATCGCGTGGAGCGGAAGCTCTACTCCTCGGACATCGGGGCGATGCCGCGCCTCATCAAGCCGCTCGTGCCCACCGGCACCGCGGGTGCTGTGGTGCGTCCCGTGAGCGAGGACGAGGTGGTCGCCCTCATGCGTGTGGCGCGTGCCGAGCGGGTGCCGGTGGTGCCGCGCGGCATGTCCACCTCCGGGTACGGCGGTGTGCTCCCCGTGGAGGGCGCGATCGTTGCCGACATGTCGGCGCTGGCTGGGCTCATCGAGGTGGACGCCGAGGCGATGACCGCGCGCGTGTTCGCGGGCACGCTCTGGGAACAGCTGCAGAAGCAGCTCAACCGGAAGGGCCTCGACCTGCTGCTGTACCCGTCGTCGCTTCCGTCATCCACCGTCGCCGGCTGGTTCGCCCAGGGCGGCGCGGGCTTCGGCAGCTACGAACACGGCTTCTTCAAGGAGAGCGTCCACGCGGCCCGGGTGGTGCACCTCGACGGCACGGTGAAGGAGTACACAGGCGGTGAGCTGCAGGAGCTCGTCGCGGACGCCGAGGGTATCACCGGCATCATCACCGAGCTCGTCTTCGGCATCCGGCCGCTTGAGGACGAGGTGCACCGCGTGCTCGCGCTGCCCACGATCGAGGCGCTGCAGACGGCGCTCTCGGCGATCTCGGCCGCGAAGCTGCCGATCTGGTCGCTCACCTTCCTGAACCCCGAGTCGATCAAGCTCAAGAAGACGCTCCCGCACCGCCACGGACATCCGTACGAACTGGCGCACGAGCACTACGAGCCGGAGCTGCCGGAGGCGTTCCTGGCGGTGATCGCGTATCCCGCGTCGCGTCATGAGGCGATCGACGCACCGCTGCGCGCCATCCTTGAGTCTGCGGGCGGCACAGAGCTCGATGCCGAGGCCGCCGAGCATGAGTGGGAGCTCCGCTTCGCGCCGATGCGCCTCAAGCGCGTGGGGCCGTCGATCGTCCCCACCGAGGTCGTCGTGCCGCTCGACCAGCTGGGCCAGGTGCTCGCCACGATCGACAGCCGCGTCAAGCAGCCGTTCATCCTCGAGGGCATGCTCGGCAAGGGCGACAAGGTCGTCCTGCTTGGCTTCATCCCGCACGACGAGCGCTCGCTCGCGTTCAACGTGGCGTTCGCGCTCTCGCTCGTGGTCATCAAGATCGCGAACCAGCACCGTGGAGGCGCGTACTCCACCGGCCTGTACTTCCGCCAGGAGGGCAAGAAGGTCCTCGGCGAAGCGAAGGTCGCCGCGCTCGAGGCGTTCAAGCGCGCCAAGGACCCCGCGAATCTGCTCAACCCGAAGAAGGTCCTCGGCTCGAGCCTGCTCAACGGCTTCATGAAGTTCGCGCTCGCGATCGAGCCGGTGGTGCGCCCGATCGCGAATCTCGCCACGCCGCCGAAGAAGGTGGAGTCGCTTGAGACGAAGAACGGCGTACCCGGGGATGTGGCGTTCTACAGCTACGCCTGCGCGCAGTGCGGCTACTGCGTGCCAACGTGCGAGGAGTACAGCGTGCGCGGGTGGATGAGCCACTCGCCGCGCGGCAAGTACGCGTACCTCAAGGAGGTCATCGAGGGTCGCGAGAAGATCGATCAGAAGATGGTCGACACGTTCCTGGTGTGCACCACATGCGAGGTCTGCAACACCCGCTGCCAGCTGCAGCTGCCGGTGGAGCACTCCTGGATGGCGATGCGCGGTCAGCTGATCCACGAGGAAGGCCGCATGACCTTCCCACCGTTCGAGATGATGGGCGCCGCGCTCCAGGGTGAGCTCAACATCTGGGCGGGCAAGCGCGACAAACGTGCCGACTGGATGCCCGAGCACATCGCCGAGAAGATCGATCCCACCTCGGATATCCTGTACTTCGCCGGCTGCACCGCGAGCTACGTGAACACCGATGTGGCGAAGTCCTCGGTGGAGCTGCTCGACGCCGCGGGTGTGACGTTCAACTACATGGGAACCGACGAAGCGTGCTGCGGGATCCCAATGAAGGTGTCCGGCAAGTGGGACGTCTTCGAGGAGATCTACGAGCACAACACGAGCGAGGCGCGCAAGCGTGGCGCGAAGACGATCGTGACGTCGTGTCCCGCATGCGGGCTCGTGTGGAAGGAGCTCTACGCCAACATCGCCGCCGAGCGTGGTGAGGCGTACGAGTTCGAGGTGAAGCACTACTCGGAGGTCGTGGCTGACGCCATCGCCGAGGGCGCCTTCGAGTTCACCCATGAGGTCAACAAGACGCTCACGTTCCACGACTCATGCCACATGGGCCGCGCCCAGGGCAACTACGAGCCGCCGCGTGAGATGCTGAAGGCGATCCCGGGCGTGGAGCTCGTGGAGATGGAGCACAACCGCGAAGAGGGCCTGTGCTGCGGCTCGGTGCTCACGCTCATCGGCGACACGCCGGTAGCCCCCGAGCTCGGCAAGATGCGTGTCGATGAGGCCGTTGACGTGCAAGCCGACGCTTTGGTGGCGCTCTGCCCCTGCTGCCAGGTGCAGCTGCGCGATTCGATCGACAAGAAGGACATCCCGATGGAGGTCATCGACCTGGCGCATGTGGCGATGGACGGCCTTGGCATCGCGCACGAGGACCCGAGCCCGTACGCCAAGGAGATGTGGGGCTACTTCGAGAAGTTCATCTGGCTGATGAAGCCGGAGTCGATCACCAGCATCATGGTCGCGATGCTGCCCGACATGATGAAGGCGATGCCACCGGCGATGCTGCCGATGATGAAGGTCGCACGCGCGGTCCCCGGTGGGCTGGCGATGATGGGCACGATGATGCCGTCGATGATGCCGAAGATGATGCCCGCCATGATGCCCAAGGTCATGCCGGCGATGCTCGAAGAGGTCTCGCGCAGGGTCGGCCCGCTGCCGCAGGACATGGAAGAGCTCATGCCCGACCTGCTGCCAAAGACGATGGACGCGCTGCTGCCCAACATGCTGCCGCTCATCATGGATGACTTCCTGCCCAGGATGCTCTGCTACATCAAGAACGAGTGGGAGCGCGACGTGCCGGTGGGCTCCTCGCCGTGCGCGAAGGTGGGCGCGTAAACAGCGTCTGCGGGCGTTGACCGCGGCGATGGGGATGATATACTGTCGCTCGCGCCGAAAGGCGACCCAGATGTGGGGCCATAGCTCAGCTGGGAGAGCGCATGGCTGGCAGCCATGAGGTCAGGGGTTCGATCCCCCTTGGCTCCACCAATGAAGTGACGAGAGGGTCCGGACGAAAGTCCGGGCCCTCTCTGCGTGTGGGGAACCACAGCGCCTGACACGACGTCATACGGGCATAGATGTCCGGGGAGGTGGTTCAGATGTCACGGATCATGCGGAGGTCGCTCGTGGTCGCCGCGATCGTCGTGCTCATCGCCGCCGCTGGCTGCACGGCGCCTACACAGGTGGCGCTCATAGCTGACGATGATGGCAGCACCGTCACGGTACGCAGTGGCGGCACGGTGGTCGTTGAGCTCGAGGGCAATCCGACGACCGGGTTCACGTGGCTGGAGGCCGAGGTTCCTGACGTGCTCGAGTCGCGCGGCGAGCCGGGGTTCGAGCCGTCGTCGGACGCGCTCGGCGCGGGCGGGATGATGACGCTCACGTACGACGCGGTCGAGACAGGCGAGGGCACGCTCAAGCTCGACTACGCGAGGGCCTGGGAGAGCGTCCAGCCCGAGGATACGTTCTCTGTGACGGTGAAGGTCGTGGAGTAGGCTGTCGCGCCGTTCGCACTCGGCTATCATGGGCGGATACCGCACACCCCCGAGTCGGAGGACGCTCGTGAGCAGCAGACCGTACGAACCGCACGAGATCGAGGAGAAGTGGCAGGCCGTCTGGGACGCCGAGGGGCTCTACTCGGTCACTGAAGACGCCGGCAGGCCGAAGAAGTACATCCTCGAGATGTTCCCATACCCCTCGGGCGACATACACATGGGGCATGTGCGCAACTACTCCATCGGCGACGTGGTGGCGCGGTACTACACCATGCGCGGCTTCAACGTGCTGCACCCGATCGGGTGGGACGCCTTCGGTCTTCCCGCGGAGAACGCGGCGATCAAGAACGCCACGCATCCCGCCAAGTGGACGTACGCCAACATCGACACCCAGGCTGCGTCGTTCAAGCGCATGGGCTTCAGCTACGACTGGGACCGTGCGGTGAAGAGCTGCGACGTCGACTACTACCGTTGGGGCCAGTGGATCTTCCTGAAGTTCTGGGAGCGCGGGCTGGTGGAGCGCAAGAAGTCCCCGGTGAACTGGTGCCCCTCATGCAAGACGGTGCTCGCCAATGAGCAGGTCATCGGCGATGGCGTGTGCTGGCGCTGCAAGAGCGTGGTGGAGAAGCGCGATCTCGAGCAGTGGTACTTCAAGATCACCGAGTACGCGCAGGAGCTGCTCGACGACCTCGACACGCTCAGCGGCTGGCCCGAGCGCGTGAAGACGATGCAGGCCAACTGGATCGGCCGGAGCGAAGGCGCCGAAGTCGAGTTCGAGCTGTGCGACGCCGCCGGAGAGCCGAGCGGCGAGCGGATCACCGTGTTCACCACGCGGCCGGACACCCTCTTCGGCTGCTCGTTCTTCCTGCTCGCTCCGGAGCACCCGCTCGTGCGCGAGCTTACCGCCGGCACGGAGTACGCCGACGCCGTGCAGGCGGTCGTGGCTGCGGCGGCACGCGAGACGGCAGTGGAGCGCGCCAGCGGCGAGGCCGAGAAGCTCGGCGCGTTCACCGGACGCTTCGTGATCAACCCCGTCAACGGCGAGAAGGTGCCGGTGTGGGTGAGCAACTACGTGCTGATGGAGTACGGCACCGGCGCCGTCATGGCCGTGCCGAGCGGCGACGAGCGCGACTTCGAGTTCGCGCGCAAGTACGGCCTGCCGGTACCGCCGGTGGTGCTCGCTGACGACGATCCGCTGCTGGCGGAGCTCGGCGGTGTGGCGGAGCGCGTGATGACCGATGTGCCGTGGGACGAGTCATTCGCCGGCGAGGGCGTGATGGTCCAGTCGGGTCCCTTCACCGGCCTGCGTGGCGGCAAGGGCTCGGAGGGCATGCACGCCGTCACCGAGTGGCTCGCCTCGGAAGGCGCCGGCCGTTTCTCGATCAACTTCCGTCTGCGCGACTGGCTCATCAGCCGTCAGCGCTACTGGGGCAACCCGATCCCGGCGATCCATTGCCCGGCGTGCGGGCTGGTCCCGGTGCCCGAGGAGCAGCTCCCGGTGGAGTTGCCGATGGATGTGGACGTGGCCAAGGGAGAGACGCTCGCCGATCACCCCACGTTCTACGAGACCACGTGCCCGCAGTGCGGGGGAGCGGCACGCCGCGAGACCGACACCATGGACACGTTCACCTGTTCGAGCTGGTACTACTTCCGCTATACGGACGCACGGAACGGCTCGGCGGCGTTCGCGCGCGACAACGCAGACTACTGGATGCCGGTGGACCAGTACATCGGCGGTATAGAGCACGCCATCCTGCACCTGCTGTATTCGCGGTTCTTCACCAAGGTGCTCGCGGACATGGGGCTCACCTCGGCACGCGAGCCGTTCACCAACCTGCTCACGCAGGGCATGGTGAAGAAGGACGGCGAGACGATGAGCAAGTCCAAGGGCAACGTGGTGGCGCCCGAGGACATGATCGCCCGGTACGGTGCGGACGCGCTACGCGCCTTCATCCTGTTCATGGCGCCGCCGGACAAGGATCTCGATTGGAACCAGGACGGCCTCGAGGGCATGTTCCGCTTCCTCAACCGGGTGTGGCGGTATGTTGTCGATGTGGCCGAGGGGACGCCTGTGGGCGGGACCATCGACGAGGCGGCCGCCAAGACGCTTCGCCGCGAGCGGCATCGCGTGGCGGGTAAGGTCACGGCTGACATCGAACGCTTCGGCTTCAACACCGCGCTTTCCGCGATGATGGAGCTCCTGAACGCTGCGGGCGACTATCGCCGGACCGTGGCCGACGACGCGCGCGACCACACGCTTGAGCGCGAGGTCGCCGAGGCGCTCACGCTGCTGATCGCCCCGTACGCCCCGCACATGGCCGAGGAGCTGTGGCGCGAGGTCCTCGAGCATGACGGCTCGGTGCACCGTGAGCCGTGGGTCGGCTTCGACGAGGCGCTCGCCGCCGCCGACGAGATCGAGATCGCGGTGCAGGTGAACGGCAAGGTGCGTGGCAAGGTGACCGTGGCCGCCGACGCCGACGAGGAGACCGTGCGGACCGCGGCGCTCGCGGTGCCCAAGGTCGCCGAGCAGATCGAAGGGCTCAACGTGCGCAAGGTCGTGGTCGTGCCAGGCAAGCTGGTGAGCGTGGTGGCCACCTGACGATGACGGTAAGGTCCCGGTAAGGCTCCGGCTACCTGCTCCGCGTACGATATCCGCACTGACCGGACGCCCCCTCTGTCCTGACCGGGAGGGGGCGTCCGTTGTCGCTACTGGAAGACGAGCGCGTCCGCGATCTGCTCGCGCGCGCGGGACTCGACCGGTTGACGCCGCGCGCGCTCACGGGCGTCGCGGCCGCCACGGTGCTGGTCGTCGGGCTCGCGCTGTGGCGATTCTGGCCGGCGGCGCCAGCGCCGGAGGTCGCGTTCGACGAGGGTGCGCACGCGGCTGCCGCGGACGCGGGCGAGGCGAGCGCGGAGGAGACGGCTGTCGTCGAGGTCTCCGCCGTGGTGCACGTGGCCGGGGCGGTGCTCCGGCCCGGCGTGTACTCGCTGCCCGTTGGAGCACGTGTGTCGGATGCGGTGGCCGCTGCGGGCGGAGCGCTCGGCACGGCGGCATGCGATGCGGTCAACCTCGCGCGGATCGTCACGGACGGCGAACGCATCTACATACCCACGGCCGAGGAGGTCGCGGGCTCCGGTGTGGGGACTGCGGGAGAACCCGCATGGTCGGGCGAACCGGCGGGTGCGACGGGCGGAGCCGGCGGTACGCCGGGTGTGGTCGACATCAACCGTGCGACCGCGGCAGAACTCGAGACGCTGCCGGGGGTCGGCCCCGCAACGGCGCAGAAGATCGTGGACGACCGCGAGGCGAACGGGCCGTTCGCCACCCCCGAGGACCTCATGCGGGTGCCTGGCATCGGGCCGAAGAAGTTCGAGGCGATGGCCGAGCAGGTGAGCGTGGGGTGATCCCTCGATGAAGGCCCCTGGCGACGGGCCGCGGCGTCCCTGCATGCCACCGGCGGGCTGGTTCGCATGCGCGATGTGGTTCGGATGCGTTCTTGGTGAGGCGGTATCGTGGCGGCTGTACGCCGGCGGCAGCGTGTGGCGATCGGTCGCGGCGGTCGTTGTCGCCATAGCGCTCGCTGTGACGGTGGCCGTTCGCCACCGCGGATCACGTGCCGCTGTCGCACTGTGCCTGGCGGGGCTGGTCGCCGGGTGCGGCGCCTCGGGGATGCAGGGCGTGCAGTGGCACATCCGGTCGCAGACGGTGGCCGACTGTGGTGCGCGGGCGTGGACCGGGCGGGTGGAGGCCGACCCGATGCCCGGGCGGTTCGGGTCGACAGTGCGGGTGCGCATCCGCGGGGGGCCGCTTGACGGGGCGCGCGTGCGGGTCAATTGGCCCGGTGGGGTCTCAGTGCCCGACCTGGGCCGCACGGTGCGGTTCTCCGCCGTGTTGTCCCCGCTTCCGGCCGCCGAGGTGTGGAGCAGGCGGGTGGCGCGCACAGGGGCGTGCGCGACGGGGAGCGCCTGGAGCGCCGAGGTCGGTGGGTGGGGAGACGGCCCGACCGCGACGCTCTTCAGGTGGCGGGCGGCGGTGCTCGAACGCATGCACGAGATACCGGGAGCTGGCGGTGACCTGCTGGAGGGGATCGTGCTCGGCGACAGGCGACGCCTGATCGACACGCCGGCCGACGAGGACTTCCGGGTCCTCGGCCTCACGCATCTGGTGGCCGTGTCCGGTTCGCACCTGGCACTGGCGTGCGGAGCCGTCGCGATCGTGGGTGGCATGCTCGGCGTGCGTCGACGCCCGCTGCTTCTCGCCACCCTGTTGGCCGGCGCGGCATACGCGGCAGTGACCGGGATGGCGTACTCGGCGCTGCGTTCACTCATGATGCTCGGGGTGGCGGCACTCGGTCAGCTGAGCGGCCGCCGGGGCGATGGCCTGGGGTCGTTGTCCGCCGGCACGGTGGCCGTCCTCGTGGTCGAACCCTGGTCGGTGCACGACATCGGGTTCCAGCTCTCGGTGCTGGCCGTTGGCAGCCTGCTGCTCTTCGGCGGGCTGGCCACCGCATGGGCGGAGGCCGGGGTGTGCCGGGCCCTTCGTCCGCTGGCGGGCCCGGTGTCGCTCACGTTCGTGGCCCAGGCAGTCACGGTTCCCATCATCGCGTCGTGCTTCGGTATGGTCTCGCTTCTTGCGCCGGTGGCGAACGGGTATGCCGGGCCACTCGTGTCACTCGCCCTGTGGACCGGCCTGAGTGGTGCTGTGGTCGTCGAGCTGGTGCCGTGGCTCGGAGGACCGCTGCTGCGGTTCACCGCCGCGGTGCTGGAGGCCACGGCATGGATCTCGGCTCTGATGGCGCAGACCCCGGGAGCCGCGATCGCGATCGGGTCGAGCGTGCTGGTGGTGGTCGGGCCGATCGTGGCCGCGGTGACGCTGTGGGTCTGGTGGCCGCTTCCGGGTAGCGCCCGCAGGGCGCGGATGGTGGTGATCGCTGTCACCGGGTTGTCGGTCGCCATGGCGTTCGGTCCGGTCCAGGCACGAGGAACCACGGTCACCGTGCTCGATGTGGGGCAAGGCGATGCGGTCCTCGTACGTGACAGCGGGCGGACGATGCTCGTGGATGCCGGGCCCGATGATGTCTCGCTTCGTCGAGCGCTCGCGCGCCATGGCGTCAGGCGCGTAGACGCGCTCGTGCTCACGCACGCCCACGATGATCACACCGGCGGAGCGGGCGGACTGGCGCAGGTGGCCGAGATCGGCTGGACCGGCTATCCCGCGATCGATGCGGACTCGTTCGGTTGGGCCGACGGCCCGCGGCCGCTCAAGGCGGGCGACAGCTGGCGCCTCGGGGGTACCACCGTGACCGTGTTGTGGCCACCCGGAGAGATCGAAGGCGAACCTCTCGGCACCAACGACACGAGCGTGCTCCTCCATATCGCGTGTGGGGGATTCGATGCCGTTCTTGGCGGTGATGCTGAGGAGGCTGCGCTGATCGGCACCGCCGGTGGGACAGGGCTTCCCGATGTGGAGGTGTTGAAGGTGCCGCATCACGGCAGCGACAACGGGCTCACGCGCGAGGCGTTGGCGGAAATGGAGCCGTGTGACGCCATCATCAGCGTGGGGGCGGGCAACGACTTCGGACATCCCTGCGAATCCACGCTCGAAATGCTCCAGCGGACTGGCTGCAGGGTGTGGCGTACGGACGAACTCGGCGACATCACCGTGAGGATCAGCCGGAGGGGCTATTCGATCCGGTCTGCGCGCCGTGGAAGCCGCACGTCGCTTCGTGAGAGAATGGACGCTCCGCGGCGGGTGTTCGGTCACGTGTCGCACGCGGATCTCACAGCGGAGGCGATGCATGGCTGTCAAAGGACTCGAGGACCTCAAGCCGGTCTACCTCATCTATGGAGAGGAAGACCTGCTGCTCGAGCGCGCCCTCCACCGGCTGCGTGGGCGTATAGCTGATGTGGCTGACCTCACATTCAACTACGATGCCTTCGACGGCGAGAGCGCCGACGCGGGCGATATCATCGCCGCGGCGAACACGCTGCCGTTCGCGTCAGAGCGACGGCTCGTCGTCGTGTACAACGTGGACAAGATGAAGGCTGCCGGCCAGTCAGCGCTCGTCGCCTACGTGGCGGATCCATCGCCGATGAGCTGTCTCGTACTCGTGGCCGGGAAGATGCGCAAGGACAGCAAGCTGCTCAAGGCGGTCGCGGCCACGGGTGGAGCCGCTGAGTACAAGGCGCCACGCAGGAGCGAGTACCCCCGGTGGGTGGTGGACCTGTTCGCCGAGCGCGGGCGGACCCTTGCACGCGACGCGGCGGAAACGCTCGTGCGTTCTGTGGGCCGCGATCTACGACGTCTGGAGATCGAGGCCGACAAGATCATCGCGTTCGTTGGCGAGCGCACGAACGTCAGTCGCGAGGATGTCACCAGTGTCGTTGCTGAGACGGCTCCGGTGTCCATATTCGAGTTCCTGGATGCGGTGGGTACTCGCGAGTGTGGTCGGGCACTCGAGCTCCTCGACGATCTCTTGCGCGGTGGTGAGGAGATCATCAGGGTGCACGCCATGGCGGTGAGGCATGTTCGCACGCTCATCAGTGTGCATGCATTGCTCGAGCGCGGCGCCGATACGGGCACCATGATGCGCGAGATTGGCATGTCCGACTGGCAACTCAAGAACATGATCCCGCAGGCCCGGCGATTCGAGCCTGCGGAGCTAGCGCATGCCCTGACGAGCGCTGCCGATATCGATTCGCGCATGAAGAGCGGGCAGGGCGATCCACGGTTGCTCTTCGAGCGTTGGCTCATCGAGTTGTGCAGGAGTGAGCGCTGAGTGGATCCCATGGAAATGCACGAAGGACCGGGATCGTCCCGGTCCTTCGTGCATCACGCAGTGATGGCAGGTGTTAGGCGCTCATCCCGTTGACCTTGCCCATGACGCCCGACTTGCGGTTGGCGGCCTGGTTGGGGTGGATGACGCCCTTGCTTGCAGCCTTGTCGAGCGCGCGGTTGGCGGCAAATGCGGCGGCGAGCGCCGCGTCCTTGTCGCCAGCGGCTACGGCGGCGTCGACCTTCTTGATCGCGGTCTTCAGCGCCGAGCGGACCGCCTTGTTGCGGATGCGCGCCTTCTCGTTGGTGAGGATGCGCTTCTTCTGGCTCTTGATGTTCGCCAC